>RRYU01004827.1_pt1 | contig 69887 bp, 57 predicted proteins | sample 2162651 | NCBI WGS metagenome assembly RRYU01 (sample SAMN10267283, study PRJNA491782) | microbial mat metagenome | isolation source: biomat in the production well | place: Japan: Minami-Kanto gas field, natural gas well KTG3 | collected 2017-06 | reverse complement strand
CCCCCTGCATTTGTCTCTAAGACAATTCTCCAACGATGGAGAGAAACGGGAGCTGTTGAACGGGCTCTCTCGCATTTGGGGTGATCCCCACATCACGAGCAACGGGCTTGCGTATTTACGGCTTCCTCACTTACAAATTATATATGCCGAATTTGGGGATAAGATCGTGGTTGCAGGGAAACTGGTAGAATGCTTGCTTTGCAGCAATCCCAATGGATATCGTTGGTGGTTATCCAGGAGAAGCGCATTTGCTGACATTTTGACGGCTACAGAAGCGATAACTCCGCTGCTCTAAGCAAAGCGTCCCGGGACTCCATTTCAGTTCGTGGATACATCACCAGTGCGATGGCTTGGTTCGACTGATCGCCCAGGCCCAGCTCATAGAGAGTGAATTCGTTGACTGCTTGGTTCGAATCCGCACTGACTCGTATGCCAATCCGATTGACATGTATCTTAATGGATTCCAGCCTCAGCAGTTCCTCCGGCTCTTCGAGTGCTCTTTCCAAGGCATCGAGATAGATCGATGGGGTATTCAATGCGATGCGGCCGAGTGCGGCATTCAAGAGGGCCAATTGGTAATCGATATATTCCACGTACCTCTCGAACAGAAACTGCCTCAGCGCCGATCTAACCTCTGACTCAGACGCTCGGGGATATCTGATGGCATGGTCGGTGAAGCTGATAGTCGTCTGTCTGACATCCCGAACCAGAAGGCCGTCGGCCAGACCGGAGCTGAAAATCTCTTTTTCCTGCCGGGCCATGAACATGATGGCACAGGCATGCTCCAGACCGCTGTTCCCCGGATCGGAGAAATAATCCTGAAGCGCGGGACTGCGACTGAACAACTCGCGGATCGATGTCTTGTTTACGAAAAAGGCATTTACCCGTGGATCGTGCAGAAAGCTTTGTTGATTGACCTCGATGGGAGGAGGAAGACGATCCACCAGACTGTCCACATAGTCCAGGAGTGCCCGAACGCCAGCCCTCAATCTCTTTCGATAGGTTGACACTGTACGCAACCGGGTATCCGTGGCTTTCACGACCGATTCGACTGCCGCCACCTCCAGGAGGCCACGCTGTCGCGATGCCCGTCTCCGAGACGCGTAGCGGTCCACCAGGGTCGTGATGCGTTCCAACTGAACCTGAAAATGATGTCTTAAGCTGGCTGTTTCGGAAATGCGTCTGTCCGAATCCAATTTAGTAACTCCACCAGATCTGGGGGGCGGGCCTGCCTGTCACCAATCGTCTTCCTGCATAGCCAGGAGAGTCGATACAACGCTGATTTGTCCGTGCTCCCGGTAGCATGTCAGAACCGTACCGCGAGCAGATCAACTTTTCCTTTGTGATTAGTTTTGTCGTCCGGAATGGCGGTATCTTTAGGAAAAATCAACAATCCCGTGCTTGGGATTTTCTTGCGACGACGCCCGAAAAACCAAGTCATTGTAGTGTTTGAAGACGCAGCCGGGTTTTTTGTGCATGACGGCATGTCCCCGCCTTTTTCTCCCAGACAAACGGATTTCCCATTCGATCCGGTGGAATCAGCCGCTGTCATCATAGCGCACGCCTGCTTACGCGGAGATTCGCGCATATCTCGCGGCCCACCGCGACTATCGGCGAAAACGCTCTGGGCCGAAGCAGTCCCTTTAGCCGGGCACTGCCTTGGCAGTGCCCGGCACGAGCTATATGGCCCGGCGGGACAGGGAATAAAGCCCGGCAGCGCCCATCAGGCCGAGCAGCAGCAGCAAGGCCCATTGGTTCAGGCTGGGAACAGAGGCACCCAGCAGGGCGGGACCGCCCGGCTCCATCACCAGGCCATCGATCGTTAACACGTTATCATCGCCGCGCTGCATATCCACGAAACGCAGGCTGATGACATTGCCGGCCAGTGTCGCCCCCGTGGTGCCGTCGAACAGGAACTCGTAGTAGTGGTCTCCGGGAATGCCCGGCTCCGGCCCGGACTTCCAGAAGCTGGTGGGGTTGGTGGCGGTGTGCACGATCATACTCACGTTCGCGATACCGCCGGGCAGCAGATCGTCGACCGTATAGCTGAATAACCCCCAGGGAAGGGCAATGCCACCGGGTTGGCCGGCAGGCGGCGGACCCACGCTCACATTCATGAGTACCGAGGGGGTACTCACCAGGGTGACGTATTCGCCGTTGAGGCCCGGCAGCGAGGTCACATCCGACTGCGTATGGTCCTGAAGCGTATCATTGTTGCCGTCACCGATGCCTGAGCCGACATCAGGGGCGGCTTGCTCAATGGCATCGTCCACCCCATCCCCGTCCCCGTCAACACCCGGCAGGGGATTGACGGTCAGGGTATCGCTGGCCGTACCGCTGTTGCCGGATGAGGAAGTGAGGTCACCGCTGGTATTGGCCAGCGCACCGAAGCTGCCGGCAGTCACGTCCGCCTGTGCGGTGCAGGTGACCATGGCGGCCACCGATCCTCCCGCATAGCTCAACGAGGAAGCACCCGGGATCGCCGTCAGGGTGCCTCCGGTACAGTCGGTGGAGGCGTTCGCCGGATTGGCGACCAGCATACCCGCGGGCAGGCTATCGCTGAAGGCCAGGGCCGTCGCGGGCAGTCCGCTGCCCGAATTATCGATGGTGAAGGTCAGGGTGCTGATGCCGCCCACGCTGATGGTGTTCGGCGCAAAGCCCTTGCTGAATCCCGGCGCCGGATCGGTGGTCAGGGTGTCGCTGGCCGTACCGCTGTTGCCGGATGAGGAGGTAAGGTCACCGCTGGTATTGGCGAACATCCCGGTCGTGCCGGCGCTGACATCGGCCTGGACCGTACAACTGGCCCCGGCTGCCACCGTACCGCCGGTATAGCTGATGACGCCGCTGCCGGCCACGGCGGTCAAAGTGCCTCCGGTGCAGGTGGTGGAGGCGTTCGGCGTGGCGGCCACCAGGATGCCTGCCGGCAGATTGTCGGTGAAATCAAGGCTGGAGGCCGCCAGGGTACTGGCCGTATTATCTATGGTGAAGGTCAGGGTGCTGGGCGTATCCACCGGGGAGGTGTCAGGCGCAAAGGACTTGGCGAAGGTCGGTGGCGGCTCGACGACCAGGTCGGCGGTAGCCGGATCGGCCACCTTCAGGCCGGATTGCAGCAAATCGCTGGTGGTGTTGGGAAAGGTGCCGGCGGTGGCGGTCCCCGGGACCTGTAATTCGACATCGAAAGAACACATGCCACCCATCGGCGGCAGTTCACCGCCGGTGAAAGCGAGGAACGACGTGCCCGATAGATGGGATCCCGATCCGCAGACGTCGGAAAGCGGAAGATTGGTCGCGTTCAAGCCCGAGATCACCGCATTGAGGTCATCCGAGAAGCTGATACCGCTGACGGTGTCCGCGCCCGGGTTGGTAATGGTGAACGTGAGGGTTGTTATACCGTTGACGGTCGAAGGGCCGTCGAATGACTTACTGAACTGCAGCAGGTCTATCACCTCCAGGTTGTCGCTGGCGGCGGCTCCCGAGACCGCAAAACTGCCGATCATGCCCGTCACGGTGCTGCTGGTGTTGGTATAGACATTGGCGGCGGCGCCGCCGGGAACTACTACCGTGACGTCGAAATTGCATTGCGCCGCCGGACCCAGAGCACCGTCGGAGAAAGCGATGGTGCCGGAGTCGGGGTTGGCGGCGACCGTGCCGCCGCAGGCCATGAACGGCAGGCCAGTCGCCGAAAGGCCGGGCAGGACGTCCCCCAGGACGTCGGTAAAGGCAATATCCGAGGCCGCCTGACTGGCATCCAGATTGCTCAGGGTGAAGCGAAGATTGACCGTGCCGCCGGGGGCGACCGGGTCGTCGGTGAACTCCTTGGAAATGGACAGGAGCGTGGAATTGACGACCAGGTTGTCAGTCGCCGGGCCTAACACTACTCCAGAACCGTCGATACTGGCAGTGAGATTGCTGGTGGTATTAACATAGCTGCCGTCGGCGGCGCCGGCGGGCACGTTGAGCAGGATGTCGAAGGTGCACGGCGGATCCCCCTGCATGAGTTCACCGCCGACAAATATCAAGGAGGTCGTCCCGGTTATCTGCGAGCCCGGGCCGCATGGCGTGCTTGGCAATGGAGCGGCGGCGGTCAACCCCGACAGGGCACTGGAGACACTGTCGGTAAAGCTGATGCTGGTGGCATCGTCCGTCAGGCTGGTGTTCTCCAGGGTGAAACGCAGGGTGACCATGCCTCCGGGCAGCACTGGGTCGCCGACGAACTCTTTGCTGAAGCTCAGACCCGCGACCCGCAGGTCGGCGCTGGCCGGGGCCGAGCTTGCAGCCGTCCCGTCCAGCATGGCGCTGATACCGCTGGTGGTATTGATATAGGTGTCGGAGGCGGCGTCCGCGGGCACGTCCAGGGTGACCGAGAAGGTACAACTCTCCCCCGCCGCCAGGGCGCCGCCCATCAGGGTCAGCAAGGTGTCTCCCGCCGAACCCGTGAGCGACGAGCCGGCGCCACAGGGGGGATCGTGACTCGGCGGCAGGTTGGCCGTCAGGCCGGTCAGGGCCGCATTCAGGTCGTCGGTAAAGCTGATGTCGGTGGCGGCATTGAGTGCGTTCGGGGAGTGTTCGAGGGTAAACTCGAGCGTGACGGTGCCGCCGGGCACAACCGGATCGTCGGTAAACGCCTTGCTCAGGGTGGGCGCGCCTATGACAGTCAGGTCGTCACTGGCGCCTATTCCGATACGCGTCGCGCCATCGACCGTGGCGCTGATGGGACTGGTGCTGTTGGGGTAGATGCCGGGCTTGGCATCGGCGGCGACGTCGAGGGTGAGTGAGAAGGTGCAGGAATCCCCCGCCATGCCCGCCGGCGCCAGGCTGCCGCCCGAGATGTTCAGCCGGCCGGGAATGGCGTCACAGGGGTTACAGGGCGGATTCGGGTTGAACAGCGGCGTGAAAGTACAGGTCGATCCGGCCCCGCAGCAGTCGTTGCCCGGCGTCACGGAGGCGGTCGGCAGCACGGTGCTGAAGACGTCTTCGAAAGCGATGTCGGTGGCGCTCGTCGTGGTGCTGGTATTGGTGACGGTGAATTCAAGTACGACCGGGTCGCCGGGATTCACCGGATCGCCCATGAACTGCTTGGACAGTAGAGGCGCGGGTACAACGTGAAGAATATCCGTCGCCATGTTTCCCGTCACCGGAGAGCCACCGATCGTGGCGGTGATGGCGCCCGTCGTATTGATATAGGCACCGGGGGTAGCGGCGGCCGGCACCGATAGGCTGATGCTGATGGTGCATGCTGCCTCGGGCCCCAGGGTCCCACCGGTGAAAAGGAGGTCGGTGGTGCCGACGCCGCCGACACTTCCGCCGCAATCGTTGGCCTCCAGACTGCTGAAGGTAAGGCCCGCCAGCGTGGCCGCGAGGTCGTCGGTGAAGGCGATGCCGGTGGCAGAGGAGCCACGGTCCAGATTGGTGATCCGGAACTCGAGAGTCACCGTGCCGCCCGGCGGTGTCGGATCGTCGGTGAAGGACTTGGCCAGGAACTCCAGCGGGACATTGAGTGCGTCGGTGGCCTTGCCGCTGCTAACACCGCCGGCCAACAGTTCGCCGGTGGTATTGACGAAGACGCCCGTGGTGTCGGTGGTCACATCGACGGTGACGCTGCAGCTCGACATGGCCGCCAGGGCGGGAAAGCTGGGCAGGAAACCGTTGGCGAACAAATTAATAGACGATGTTCCCGGTACGGCGGTGAGGGTGGCAGGAAAAGTTGCGCTTCCGCAGTCGGTGGAGGCATTGGCCAGCGGGGCGATGACCAAGCCCGACGGCAGATTGTCGCTGAAGGACAGGGTGGACACGCCGGAGGGGTTGGCCGTGTTGTCGATCGTCAGGGTCAGGGTGCTGGTCTGGCCGGCGGAGATGACAGAAGGCGCAAAGCTCTTGCTGAAACCCGGCCGCTCCGCTATGACAGTCAAGTCGGCGGTGGCAGGGCCGGCGGAGTCGGTGGTTGAATTAAGCGTGCCCGAGACGTTCATGTGCGTAACCGGCACCCCGGCCGCGGGCATGGCGCTGGATATCACATTGACCAGCACGCTGCAACTTGCCCCGGGGGCGAGCTGGCCATCGCTCAGGCTAATGCTGGTGCCACCGTCCGGCGCGCTGAGGATCGCGAAGCCGCTGCAATCCGTCGATGCGCTGCCCGGGGTGGCGATCGTCATACCGGCCGGCAGATTGTCCGTGAAGGCAATCATGTCGGACGGCATGCCGTCCGGGTTGGTGATGTCAAAGCGCAGCGTGGAGGTACTGCCGGGCCCGATGGTGTCCGGGATGAAAGTCTTGGTGAAAGTCGGAGCCGCGCTCGCCAGCCAGGAAAAGGCCAGTAAGGGCAGAAATAACCATCCCCAGGCATTGAATCGAGAAGCATTAAACCGTCTTATCTGTTTCATTGGGTGCATTTCTGGTGGTATGGATTCGCATCCGGGGACCGGTGGTTTGTCGCCGGGTTTCTTGTTGGTTATCGCCGCTTCGGGGACTGGACGATTTGGCAGACTTCTTATTCTAGCAACAATATATGGCTAGGTTGATAATCTGGTTCGCCAATTCCCGTCCATATGCCCAGCCGGGACGGAAAACCGCTCGTGCCGTCATGTCCCCCGTCAACACCGGCGATTGTCCTACCGGGCAATGAAACCGGCGAAACCAGCCCCCGGGCCCTCAGGCAAGCCCGTCGCGCAGCGCCTCCAGGGCTTCCCAGCGCTCGTAGGCCGCGGACAACTCCCCCTCCAGGGACGCCAGACGGGCCTGGGCCCCGGTGATCTCCGCCGCATCGCCGCGATAGAAATCCGCTTGCGCCATGCCTGCCTGCAGCGCCTCCAGCTCGGCCTCCAGCTTTTCAATGGTCTCCGGCAGCCGTTCCAGCTCCCGCTGGTCCTTATAGCCGAGTTTTGTGACAGGTTTGCTACGCGGCCTGTCCGGCTTTGCCGGCGTGGGCCGGGGTTCTTCCCGGGGCGTCTGCGGGCGCTGCCGCTGCCAGTCCGTATAGCCGCCGATATATTCGTTGAACCGGCCCTGCCCTTCGTACACCAGGGTGGAGGACACCAGGTTGTCGAGAAAGGCCCGGTCGTGGCTCACCAGCAGCAGGGTGCCCGCAAAACCCGCCAGCAGTTCCTCCAGCAGTTCCAGGGTCTCGATATCCAGGTCATTGGTGGGCTCGTCCATCACCAGCAGGTTGGCGGGGCGCAGGAACAGCCTGGCCAGCAGCAGCCGGTTGCGCTCGCCGCCGGACAGCACCTTGACCGGCTGGCGCGCCCGCTGCGGGGTGAACAGAAAGTCCTGCAGGTAGGACAGCACGTGCTTGGACACCCCGTTGACCACCACCCTTTCGCTGCCCTCTCCCACGTTGTCGCGCACCGTGGCCTCCTCGTCCAGTTGCGCCCTTTGCTGGTCGAAATAGGCCACTTCCAGCTGGGTGCCGTGGCGCAAAACGCCTGAATCCGGCTGCAGGCGGCCGAGCAGCAGTCCGAGCAGGGTGGTCTTGCCGCAGCCGTTGGGGCCCAGGATGCCGATGCGGTCGCCACGCAGGATGACGGTGGAGAAATCCCGCAGCACCGGCTTGCCGTCCCAGGCGTAATCCAGCCCTTCCGCCTCGATCACCAGCTTGCCTGAGCGCTCCGATTCCTGCACCTGGATGCGCGCCTTGCCGACGCCTGACCGGCGCCGGCTGCGCTCCTCCCGCATGCCCTGGAGGGCGCGCACCCGGCCCTCGTTGCGCGTGCGCCTGGCCTTGATGCCCTGGCGTATCCACACCTCTTCCTGGGCCAGCTTGCGGTCGAAGTGGGCATCGGCCCTGGCCTCGGCGTTCAGCCGTTCCTCGCGGCGGCGCAGGTAATTGTCATAGTCGCCGGGCCAGTCGCTGATCCGGCCGCGGTCCAGTTCCAGAATACGCGTGGCCAGACGCTGCAGAAAGCGCCGGTCATGGGTCACGAACAACAGTCCGCCCGGATAGCCCAGAAGGAATTCCTCCATCCAGTCTATGGCCTCGATGTCCAGGTGATTGGTGGGCTCGTCCAGCAGCAGCAGGTCCGGCTCGGCGGCCAGGGCGCGCCCCAGCAGGACCCGGCGCTTGAGGCCGCCGGACAGGGTGCCGAAAGCGACATCCGCTGACAGGTCCAGGCGCGAGAGCACGGTCTCGACCCGTTGCTCCGCGCTCCAGCCGTCTGCGGCCTCCAGCTCGTGCTGTATGCGCGACAACTGCGCCAGGTGGCTCTCAGTCGGATCCTGCTGCACCCGGAGGCCGGCCTCGTGGTAGCGGCGCACCAGCTCGCCCAGGCCCTCCAGCCCCTGGGCCACCACTTCAAACACAGTGCCGCTGGTGCCGGCCGGCACTTCCTGGTCCAGGTAGGCCACGCGGGCGCCCTGACGCAGGCGAATTTCACCGGCATCGGCCTGAATACGGCCGTCCAGCAGTTTCAGCAGCGTGGACTTGCCCTCCCCGTTGCGCCCGACCAGACAGACCCGCTCCCCCTGGTCCAGGCTGAAGCCGACCGCGTCCAGCAATGTCGGGCCACCAAAGGCCAGATGGATGTCCCGGAGCGTCAACAGCGCCATAAGCCTTCCCTCTTCTCGCAGTCATATGATCAGGGACGGAAGGTTAACACGGGCGCATGCCGCAACGGGGCAGCAGGCTGGTAAACTGCCCGGGAATCTGCAACCATTGTTGGGTTATGCAACACAGCATAGGGGAGAAAAAATCCATGCGCACAAAAATCCTGCTCAACGAGGCAGACCTGCCCACACACTGGTACAACGTCATGGCCGACATGCCGAACCCGCCCGCCCCCGTGCTGGGTCCGGACGGCAATCCGATCGGACCCGAGGCCCTGCAGGCCATCTTCCCGGATGCCCTGATCGAGCAGGAAATGAGCCCGCAACGTTGGATCCCCATCCCGGATCCCGTGCGCGATGCCCTGGACATGTGGCGTCCATCGCCCTTGTTCCGGGCGCATCGCCTGGAGAAGGCGCTGGGTACACCGGCCCGCATCTATTACAAAAACGAGGCCGTAAGCCCGGCCGGCTCACACAAACCCAATACCGCCATTCCCCAGGCCTGGTACAACAAGCAGCAGGGCATCAACCGCCTGACCACTGAGACCGGAGCAGGCCAATGGGGCAGCTCACTGGCATTGGTCGGACAGATGTTCGATATGGAGATCCGCGTCTACATGGTGCGGGTGAGCTACGAACAGAAGCCCTACCGCCGCTCCATGATGCAGACCTGGGGCGCCGAGGTGTTCGCCAGCCCCACCGACATGACCGAATCGGGCCGCCAGATCCTGGCCCAGGACCCGAATACCACCGGCTCCCTGGGTATAGCCATCTCTGAGGCGGTGGAAGAGGCGGCCAGCCGCAAGGATACCAATTACTCCCTGGGCTCGGTGCTGAACCATGTCCTGCTGCACCAGACCGTTATCGGCCAGGAGGCCAAGAAACAACTCGCCCTGGTGGATGATTACCCGGATGAGATTCATGCCCCCTGCGGCGGCGGATCCAATTTCGGCGGCATTGCCTTCCCTTTCCTTGCGGATAACGCGGCGGGTAAGAGCGTGCGCCTGGTGGCGGTGGAACCCACCTCCTGCCCCAGCCTGACCAAGGGACCCTATGCCTACGATTTCGGCGACTGCGTGGGTCTGACACCCCTGATGAAGATGCATACCCTGGGCCATGATTTCGTACCGCCCGGCATCCATGCCGGCGGCCTGCGCTACCATGGCGACTCCCCCCTGGTCAGCCAACTCTACCACGAGGGTCTGATAGACGCGATGGCCGTACCCCAGCTGGAAACCTTCGAGGCGGGCGTGCTGTTCGCCCGTACCGAAGGCATCATCCCGGCACCGGAGTCCTGTCACGCCATTGCCTCTATCATCCGCTCGGCAAAGCAATGTGAAGAAAGCGGCGAGGCCAAGACCCTGCTGTTCAACCTGTCCGGTCACGGCCATTTCGACATGAGCTCCTATGACCGTTACTTCAAGGGTGAGCTGGAGGATTTCGATTTCCCCACCGAAGCCCTGAAGACATCCCTGTCGCATCTGCCGAAAGTCTAGCTGTCAGGCATCCTTCACATCACCCGCCTGCAAGCGGGTGATGTAATTTGCGACAGGCCCATCGCCCCTGCCCTATCGTCCCTCAGCACAGGCAAATTCTTGTATTAATAACAAGGTATTACAGCCAGGCCGCGCAGCTATATCCACCTAATTCAACAGGTATCCCCTCCGTCTGGTATAGGTTACTATGACCTGATATTCATCCGGCCGCAGCAGCGGCGCAGTACATAGCCATGGTTAAAAACGTCACCCTCAAACAGGCCTGGTCAGGCGAGGCGGACTGTCTCAGCTGCACCCTGCGCGAGTCAGTATTGTTCGCCGGCCTGGAAGAAGCGGACTTCCAGCGCATACACGACCCGATAGACCAGTTCGTGCTGAGCCCCGGCGCCGTCCTTTATCGGGTCGGCGACCTGGGTGAATACATGTACACCATCCGCTCCGGTCTGCTGAAATTGATGCAATACCTGCCCGACGGCAGTCAGCGCATCGTGCGTCTGGTGCGCACCACCGATGTGCTGGGGCTGGAGGTGCTGGTATCCGATACCTATCACCACGACGCCATCGCTTTACAAGCGACCGAAGTATGCCGATTCCCGGCCAAGGTTGTGAAAAAACTGGGGCAGGAGAACCCCCATCTGCACCAGGAACTGATGCAGCGATGGCAACGCGCCCTGTCAGAAGCCGATGCCTGGCTCACCGAACTGTGCACGGGCTCTGCCAAACAACGCATTGCCCGTCTGCTCAAGCGCATGGCCCGCGATACCGAAGACGGCTACTGCGAACTGTTCAGCCGGGAAGACATCGGTTCCATGCTGGGCATCACCACGGAAACGGCCAGCCGTACCATTGCCGATTTCAAACGCCGCAGCCTGCTGATCGAAACCCATCCCAACCGATTTCTGCTGGACCTGCCCAATCTGGAACGCATCGCTGACGAGTAGGCCGGGGCAGCCACCCGCTGCCCGCACATCGGCCTGATCGCATCCGTGCTCACCGCACAGATCCTGTTCGATACTCTGGGGTTACCCTGTGTGTGTCGCCTGCAGCAGTGCACTCAGTGCGTCCGCACAATCATAAGGCGGCATCCTTTGGGTCTCCAGCAATCGGGTTTGGCTCGGTCTGGTCGCCCGTTTTCTGCGCCAGAAACCCGGCAGGGCCATGGACTGGTTCAGACTAAAGACCCGATGGTCGGTGCCCAGGCTCTCCGCCAGATCCCGCTGATACCCGGGGAAACCCGACAGGGAACAATCCCGCACCAGCCAGTAATGGTGATAGCGCCCCGCTGAACTCAGCACGCGGATATGCGGTTGAAGAGCCAATGAAGTGGCCCGCCTCCGGGGGTGATCGTCGTCCACGAACAGGGCACGCACGCGGACCATGTCCACCAAGCGACGCCCCCTGCCGTTACTCGCATTGACGGTAACGGTGATCGCCGCACCCGCCCGGTTCAGCTCGGCCAGGCTATCCCAGCAATCCGACAGGGACCCGTGCAGGGCGTGCTCCAGCGGGTCTTTGCCCTTGATTCGTGTGTAGTGGGTTTCGGAAAAGCTGCGAAAAGAGAAAAAAACCGCTTGCGGGTCCAATAGATGGAGAAAGTCCGCCGCCTGCTCCCGGTCCGCGACAAGCTTCCCTCCACTGTGGTGGAGCCAGTCCGCCACATGGGCGACGTGAGAGTCGAAGTGACGAATCATTTGTTACTCATGTGATGACCGAACAGACGATATGTCCTGTAACGGCAGGACATGAAATGCCCTTGCAGACCCAGTGTGATCGGCAAATACACCAGGCCCACCGAACCACCAACCCCGCTTGCCGTCATTTCATTTGCATCATATTACCCGTTTGCCGGGTCTAGTGATCATGACGGCCGGATTCCGGCATCACCCGGGAGCAAGACTCATGCATGCCCGCTATCTCGATTGCATCCAAACACCGCCGGTTTAACGGTATTCATAATGATGAATTGCCTGGAAGTCAGGCGACAACTCATGGTGGATCCGCGCACCGCATCTCCACCGCTATTGGCGCACCTGCAACAATGCCTGCCTTGTGCGCGGGAGGCGCGGCGAATCTGGCGCTTCGAGTCGATTTTATGCAATGTGCTGAAACCGGGACACCCCTCCGTCCCGGAACCCCAGACGACGCCGTTCGGCCCACACCGAAAACCACCGCGTGGAGTTGAAGACGACAAGGATTGAACCCGGAAGACTCGATTCAAGAGGCAGGCGCTGTAGGTAGGTAAACCCCGGCTACCAGCCAGGCCTTTGAAAAACAGGCCGGGCATTGACTATTTTCAATGCCCGGCTCCTGCGCATCCCATAGCATACGAAGGGTCCGATGGCCGATTGATCCCCGGCGGATAGCCGGCATCAATCACCTGACCGCGAGGTTCTCCTGCCGGGTGCGCGTATGAAACAATTCCTTTTGAAGGAAAAATTCCCCATATTCAGCCTGGAACTCAGCCATGCCGAAACGGAATTCCAGTCAGTGGATGCCATGATCGGCTATTTCCGGCAATGCGTGGAGGAGCATCCGGTGGCCCGGTATATCAGTGTGTTCGACCACGTTGAACACACCCGATCCTTGCCCGACGGCCAGATCGACAGCAGCATCCGAGCCGCCAAAAACATCATTTTCTGTTTCGGACTGACCCTGCCGGAACCCCAGGCAATGGCAGTCAGACCCCGTTCCATAGGCGTGGTGGAAACCCAAGAGGGCTTTGTGATCAGTTTCATGGAGGCCCCCATGCCCATCGCCAACCGGGCTATGGAGAAATGGACCAAGACCCTACAAAAAAAGGAAATCACCTGATATGAAAATCGGCATCACCAGTCAGAATTTTCGCAGCATCACCGGCCATGCGGGCAAGACCCGGCGCTTTCTCATTTATGAAACGGATGCAGCAGGCGGCGTTCATGAACTGGAGCGCCTGGACCTGCCCAAAGAGATGTCAATGCACGAGTTTCGCGGTATCGAGCATCCCTTGTTCGAGTTGCACGCCTTGCTTACCGGCAGCTGCGGGCAAGGCTTCATCAACCGCATGGCCAGGGCCGGGGTCGAGGTAATCGCCACCGCCGAAACCGATCCACTGAAGGCCGTCATGGACTATCTGCAAGGTCGCCCCCTACCACCGCCCGCACCCCACGAGCACTGACCCCCGGCTTTGGCAGGATACGGACGACTGCTCAGTCCATGCCTGGCAAATGCCTGAAATGCCTGCACTGCCAACGGATAGAGGCGGCTTGTTCCCGGCCGCAATTCCCCGTCAGCCGCTTCCTGCCCATGCAGGCAATTATTTAATATTTGTTAAAGAACCGGAAATGCGTGTCGCTACGCTTGGGACAGGGCGGTAGTTAGGAATGAACCCCTGAGTAACATGGGAATACCAATACCTCAAGGGCTACAGACATGAATGCAATTCGAAAACTGAACATCAAGCTGCGGCTGATGTCCTTGATCCTGCTGGCGGTCGCCGGGATAGCCACAACCGGTATCTTCTCGCTGAGCGAGATGCAATCCTCAATGATGCAAGAGAAGGAGCTGCAGACCCGCAAGCTGGTTGAAGTGGCTCACAGCATTCTGGCGGAACATTATGCCAAATTCGAGAAAGCCGAGATAGATGAAGAGGGCGCAAAAAAACAGGCGCTGAAGGCGATAAAAGCGATCCGCTTCGACGGTGGCAACTATTTCTGGATCAATGACATAACTCCGCGAATGGTGATGCACCCAATCAAGCCCAAGCTGGATGGAAAGGATCTTTCCTCTTTCGAGGACCCTGCCGGAACCCGGCTGTTCAATAATTTCGTCAAACAAGTCAAAACGCATGGAGAGGGCCTGGTGCCCTATCTCTGGCCTAAACCAGGCAACGAGCAACCTGTCCGCAAGCTGTCCTATGTGAAGGGTTTTGCACCCTGGGGCTGGATCATTGGAACCGGGATATATATCGACGATGTGGATGCGGCATTCTGGCAAAGCGGCATCACCCTGGGTATTTTCTCGGGTCTATTTCTGGCTGTACTGTTGGCATTCGCCTTCCTCATTACAGGCAGCATTGTCAAACCGCTCAAGAGAACCGTTTCCGCCATGCAGGATATCGCCGATGGTGAAGGCGACCTGACACAACGCCTGAACGTCGATGGCAATGACGAAGTGGCGAGGCTAGCGCAGGCCTTCAACGATTTCTCGGAAAGGGTCCAACAGTTCGTCATTCAGGTAGATCAGGCAGGCTCGCAAATGGCCGATGTTGTGACTGAGTTGGATTCCATCAGCGAAAAGGGTCATCAAGGCCTTGAACAACAGCGCAACGAGACCCAGCAAGTGGCTACGGCGGTTACCGAGATGGCAGCCACGGTGCATGAGATCGCAAAGAATGCGGAAATGGCAGCCGTATCCGCTGGCGTGGCGGATACTAACGCCTCCTCGGGTCAGCGTATCGTGGAGCAGACCACCAGTGCGATCAGTTCACTGGCCGCGGAGGTGGAACAGGCCTCTCTGGTCATCAACAGGCTGGAAAGCGAGAGTGAGTCCATCGGGTCAGTGCTCGATGTGATCCGCGGCATAGCGGAGCAGACCAACCTGCTGGCATTGAATGCGGCTATCGAAGCGGCCCGCGCCGGTGAGCAGGGACGGGGGTTTGCCGTCGTGGCGGATGAAGTGCGCACACTGGCAGGCCGCACCCAGCAGTCGACGGAAGAGATCCGGCAGATGATCGAAACACTGCAGGGCGGCGCCCGGGAAGCGGTCCAGGTGATTAACAACAGCCGCACTACCGCCCAGAGCACGGTAGACCAAGCCCAGGAGGCGGGGTCCTCCCTCAACAGCATTGTTTCTTCCATGACCGAGATTTCAGACATGAATGCACAGATTGCGACTGCCGCTGAAGAGCAATCGGCTGTCGCCCAGGAGATTGATAGAAGCGTCGTTCTACTATCAAAACTGGCAGGTCATGCAACAGAGGAAAGTGATGCGGTGCTCGCCTCCACCCAGAATCTGTCTGATCTGGGAGGGCGGCTGCGTTCCTTGATTGGTAAGTTCAAGGTTAACTGAGCTGGAAGCTTAAACCTCGAATCCTCAATAGCAGGCTATTACGCGTCGTGTTCGTGCAGCTGTGTCGATTCACTGGATCGACGGTCTGCGCACCGCCTGGATCATAGCAGCCAGTCAGTCGGAATCAGACCGCCTCTGACGCTGCCCGACAGGTCTAATCTGGATATTGAATATCACTCAGTCCCCACGGCCCGCTCGCAACCGGCCATATCTTTCATGAACAAACCGAGTATTGCATCCCGATTGGTCCAGGAACTGGCCATCCGCGCCGCCCTTGGCCACGCCGACCAATAGTATGCCGTGTGCTCCATGGCATTGAGCCGAATCGAACGCCTGCAAGGCAGCCTCAGCAGGAACCAGTGTTCGCGATTGACCCATGTGCCAGGCGCGTAGCGCTCTCGCCAGGGAGGTTTGATGGGAAACTCAACCCAGTGAGACAAATCCTGCAGGGCGATACCGGCCTGGATACCGGTCTCCTCGCGCAGTTCCCGCAGTGCCGCCTGGCGCGCCGATTCTCCCCAGCGCAGACTGCCGGTGACCGATTGAATAAAACCCGCCGGCCGGCGGCGACGCAGTAACAACACCTCGCCTGCACCATCCACGACCACGACCAAGACTGATTCAGGGCGTTTATACCGGTGATTGCTCATCAAATATGGCCCGTTGATATGAATTTTATTGCATCTTGTAAGATTGCCCAGGCCGTCGAACTATCCGAGTATTGTTCGATATACAAACGGTCCGGTTTTTCTCAATAAAGAAGGGCGCCTTGAATGATCCAAAGCGCCCTTAAGGTCATGCTGACTCAACCTGTAATTCCGCCGATACCGGATGACCCGCCAGCGGCGACCTCGGTTTGAGGGTCAGCCCTTTGCCTTGGCCCGGGTAGAGGTCTGTCCGCCCCGGCCCCGGGGATGTGTACCTCCCGGCTTGCCATTGCGTGCGGAACGGCGGGGTACATGACGTCCCCCGCCGGGACCCTGTCGTCTACCCTGCCCCTTGTTGGCACCGTTGCGGCCGTTGAGTATCGGTTCCGGAGCAATGCTCAGGTCCGGCTCGAAACCGGGAATGACCTGCTTGTCGATGCTGCGCTTGAGTAGACGCTCAATGTCAGCCAGCAGTTTCAATTCGTCCACGCATACCAGGGACATGGCCTCGCCTTCATTTCCGGCCCGGCCGGTGCGGCCAATGCGATGCACATAGTCCTCCGACACATTGGGCAGTTCGAAATTCACCACATGCGGCAACTGGTCGATGTCCAGGCCCCGGGCGGCAATATCGGTGGCCACCAGCACGCGGATGTCCCCCTGCTTGAATCCCGCCAGCGCGCGGGTGCGGGCCCCCTGACTCTTGTTGCCGTGGATGGCCGTTGCCGTGAGTCCATCCTTGTCCAGCTGCTGGGCCAGACGGTTGGCGCCGTGTTTGGTGCGGGTAAACACCAGCACCTGGCGCCAGTTGTTGGAGCCAATCAGATAAGACAGCAATTCACGCTTGCGCACCTTGTCCACCGGGTGCACTACCTGCTCGATACGGTCAGCGGTAGCGTTGCGCGCAGCCACCTGTACGTGGACCGGGTCGTCCAGCAACCCATTCGCCATCTGCCTGATCTCCGAGGAGAAGGTGGCGGAGAACAGCAGATTCTGCCGCCGGGCAGGCAACAGGGCCAGCACCTTGCGGATATCGTGGATGAAGCCCATGTCCAGCATGCGATCGGCCTCATCCAGCACCAGGATCTCCACATTGCTAAGATCCAGGGTCTTCTGCCCCACATGATCGAGCAGACGGCCAGGGGTGGCCACCAGGATATCCACGCCGCGGCGCAGCCGGTCGATCTGTGGACGAATGCTGACACCCCCGAAGACGATGGTGGAACTCAGGGGCAGATACCTGCCGTAGGTCTGTATGCTTTCTCCCACCTGAGCAGCCAATTCGCGGGTGGGTGTGAGCACCAGTGCGCGAACCGGACGCCGCTGGCCGCCGGGCCGGTTCTCTGAAAGACGCTGTAAAAGGGGCAGGGTGAAACCCGCGGTCTTGCCGGTGCCGGTCTGGGCCCCGGCCAGGATGTCGCGGCCCTGCAGAATAACGGGGATGGAATCGCGCTGAACCGGAGTGGGATCTGAGTATCCCTGATCGGACACAGCACGCAGCAACTCGGCACTTAGGCCGAGAGAATCGAATGACATAATGGGGTATAGCCTCTGGAACAGGCCTGACCTAGACGTATCGTCAAGGGCCGGTCCAGGCATGCATGGATTGGGTTTGGAGCCGGGCCCGGACAGGCCGGGCACAACGGGCGCAGACCGGATTGCGCATATAGATTGGCGAATATACACGAAAACCCGTACATCCGCACTGCGAACCGTTCCGCCAGACATGATGTTTTGACCATTACTGACGATCCTGCTGTAACGCAACGACCGCCTGAATGCCGGGAACTGACATTATCCAGCAAGGCCATACGAGGCAGTGCCAGTATTGAATGAAGGAGAAAAAAGCACGAGTATGTTGCTGTAACCACCCGCTACGGAGTCCATTCGTGACCACCCAGTCCCCTGATCCCGCCCGCACCCGAAAGGTGCTGTGGCTGGCGAATCTCAGTTTCATCATGCTCATCGCCGGTCTGATCCTATTTCTGCCAGACCTGGCGTCGATATCACCGATTCCGGAAGTCCACACGCCCATCCTGGCGCTCGCTCTGCTGTCCCTGCCCGTAGCCTTCCTCGCGGCCAGGCTGACCGGTGCCGGCAGCCCACGAGCCGGCCTTGAAAGTAAGCGCAAGCAGGACACGGCACTGGCGCAGAAGGCCATCACCCGTTACGCCCTGGCCGGCACCCTGGCGGAACTGCCTGCTATGTTTGGACTGGTCTACGCCATCGTAGGCGGAGATAGTTTCTACTCCATGGTGTTCGCCGCCGCCGCCCTGGTAGCCACCTTTGCTTTACGGCCGGACTGAGCACGCAGGGACTGGCGGCAGATTGGCGCAAGCGCAAGCTCGCGGACTCAGCGCCCCTGCTGCTGTTTGAGGGCGGCGATACGCCGCTCCAGCGGCGGGTGGCTGGAGAACAGGGCCTGGAGCTTGCCTCCATTGATACCGAAAGCGGCCATCTCGTCCGGCAGGGGCTGTGGATCATGCGCCTGCTGTAAACGGCGCAGGGCGGCGATCATCTTGCCGCGGCCTGCCAGCGCCGCGCCGCCGGCATCGGCACGATACTCCCGGTAGCGGGAGAACCACATCACGATCATGGTGGCCAGGAGACCCAGCATCAGTTCCGCCACCATGCTGCTGATCCAGAAGCCCACGCCATGACCACGCTCATTCTTGAGTATCACCCGGTCAACCACATGTCCGATGACCCGGGACAGGAACACCACGAAGGTATTCACCACCCCCTGAATCAGGGACAGGGTAATCATGTCCCCGTTGGCCACATGACTCACTTCGTGGGCCAGCACCGCCTCCACCTCATCCTTGCTCATGGAGCGCAGCAGGCCGGAACTCACTGCCACCAGGGCGGCATTCCTGTTCCAGCCGGTGGCGAAGGCATTGGGTGAAGGGTTATCGAAAATGCCCACCTCCGGCATGCCGATACCGGCACGCTGAGCCTGCATCTGTACCGTCTGCACCAGCCAGTGCTCGATCGGCTGGCTCGGTTGTTCGATAATCTGCACCCCCATGGACCGCTTGGCCATCCACTTGGAGATAAACAGGGAAATCAGAGAACCGGAAAAACCAATTACCGCGGAGAAGACCAACAAGGCATTCAAGTTCAGGTCGACACCGTTTTGCATCAGCAGGCCTTCGATGCCCAGCAGGCGGAAGGTGACGCTGATCAACAATAGGATGGCCAGGTTGGTCCCGAGAAACAGTGCAATACGCAACATCGGCTTACCTCGTGAGCGTTAAACATTCACCGTAACAGACCCATCCTATCCGGCTTGGTTCGCGGAAAGAATCTCTAAACGGACTTGATGCCATCATTGGGGATCAGCCGTCTTTTCTCAAGGCTTGATTCCAGCCTGGCAAGCTCCAAGGCTGCGGTTGATATGATGCCTTCAATATTTGGCACATCCACGGAGCGCCCTCTACACTGCTGTACAATCGACGTCACTGATGCCCCGTTCCACCTCACATTGAAGGATGGCATGTCCACCAAACCATCGCTTTCGCCGCAATCCTCTCCAGCGCTTGTTGTGACGGAGCCCAACGGCGGGATCCCTGTCATCGCACCACAAAGCCTGGATGTCCGCGTTCTGGAGGGGGCGCTGCTGATCATCGCGGCGGAATTCATGTTCGCCTCCATGGGCGCGGCCATTCGCATGGTGTCCCATGAAGTCCCCAATGCCGGGGTGGTGTTCTTTCGCAATCTCGTCGCCCTGTCCATATTGCTGCCCCTGATGCTGCACCAGGGTCTGGGTAAATTGCGCACCAAAGTACCGCATCTGCATCTGCTGCGCGGACTGTCCGGACTGTCCGCCATGTACTGTTTCTACTACGCCATCGCCCATATACCACTGGCAGAGGCCATGCTGCTGAAACTGTCCTCTCCCCTGTTCATACCCCTGGTGGCCCTGCTGTGGCTGGGTGAAGCGGTCCCCGGCCGGGTGCGCTGGGCCATTCTGATCGGCTTTGTCGGTGTCATCCTGATTCTGCGCCCGGGAATGGGCGCGCTTTCGTCGATAGCCCTGATCGCCCTCATGGGTGGTTTGTTCTCCGCCGTGGCCAAGGTTGCACTGCGGCGGCTGTCCCACACCGAACCCACCACCCGCACCGTGTTTTATTTCGCCGTTACCGGCACCCTGGTCTCCAGCCTGCCCCTGGTTTTCTACTGGCAGACACCCTCCCCCAACGCCATGGGCTGGCTGCTGGTCGTTGGTGGCTGCGCCACCATGGGTCAGTTCCTGGTGACCCGGGGTTTTGCCATGGCCAGTGCGGCGCGCATGGGTACCCTGGGATTTTTCTCCGTGGTGTTCGGCGCCCTCTACGGCTGGCTGTTCTGGGACGAGATTCTGCGCTGGACCACCGTGGCCGGCTCATTGCTCGTCATCGTGGCCGGTATCGCCGCCAGCCGACGCCTCTCTGGCACCACCTGATGACCCACGCAAGCACTGATATGCACACAGATGGCCTGATACTCCCCGACGCACTGTCAGCCAGCGAATTCCTCGCCACCTATTGGCAAAAACGTCCACTGCTTATGCGCCAGGCCCTGCCCGGCTACCACAGCCCGCTGCAGCCCGATGAGCTGGCAGGTCTGTCCTGTGAAACGGAAGTGGAAAGCCGCATCGTGCTGGAAAAGGGCGGTGAGCGTCCCTGGGAGGCACGCTCCGGTCCGTTTGACGAACAGGATTTCTCCGCGTTGCCTGAAACCCACTGGACCCTGCTGGTGCAGGACGTGGACAAGCACGTGCCGGAAGCCGCCCGGCTGCTGAGGTTTTTCCGCTTCATCCCGGACTGGCGCATCGATGACGTGATGATCAGCTATGCACAGGACCAGGGATCGGTCGGTCCGCATGTGGATGATTACGATGTCTTCCTGGTACAGGCCCAGGGCCGGCGCCGTTGGAAGATACATACCCGGGAGGTGGACCCGGAAGACTGCATCCCGGGCCTGGACCTGCGCCTGCTGCCGCAGTTCGAGGCCGAACACGAGTGGCTGATGGAACCAGGCGATGTACTCTACCTGCCCCCCAACATGGCGCACTGGGGGATCGCGGAGGGTCCCTGCATAACCTGTTCCGTGGGCTTTCGCGCCCCGGCCTGGCGTGAGCTGGCCCAGGCCTGGATGGACCATCTCATCGACCGGCGCATGCCAGCCGGACGCTATCGGGATCCGGAACTGCGCCTGCAGCAGGACAGCGCGGAGATACGGCCCGAGGTGTTCGAACATATCGGCTCGGAACTGAACCGGCTGTGCACGCCGGACCAGGCCGACCTGCCCCTGTGGCTGGGCCGCTATCTGACCGAACCCAAGGAAAACCTGTACACCGAAGCCGCCGATGTCAGTCTGGCATCTGAGGAGTTTTCCGCCGAACTGGAGCGCCACGGCCGCCTGCTGCGCAGCGGGTATGCCCGCATGGCCTTCTGCCACGGAGAGGATGACCGCGAACACCTGTTTGTGAACGGCCGGGAGTTTGGTCTAAGCTCAGGTCACAGGGGCTTCCTGCACGCCATCACCCGGGAGCGCCAACTGCACCAGGGCTACCTGGCGGAGTGGCTGAACGAACCTGAATGTCTGGATCTGCTGTGCCGAATGTACAACGACGGCTATTACGAGTTTCCCGATGCCTGAGAGCGTTTTTCATGTGCGCAGGGCCCGCTGGCCGGACGATGCAGACAGTCTGCGCCGGATACGCGAGCAGGTATTCGTACTTGAGCAGAAGGTGCCGCTGGAATTGGAATGGGATGGACGGGATGATACCGCCGTCCACATGATAGCCGAAGACCGCGCAGGGCGGCCCATCGGCACCGCCCGCCTGCTGCCCGATGGCCAGATTGGCCGCATGGCAGTGCTGCCCAAATGGCGCAGGCGCGGCGTGGGCGGCACCCTGCTGCGTGAGTTGCTCGATGTGGCGGCCCTGGAGCCGGGCCTGCACCCGTTCCTCAATGCCCAGTCCAGCGCCCTGGGATTTTACCGGACCCACGGCTTCCTGGCCCAGGGGGATGAGTTTATGGAAGCAGGTATAGCGCACCAGCGCATGTGCCTGCCCGACCGGTCATGACAGGGGGCAGCGGCAGGCTGGCGCAGGTTCTCGGCCGGGACGCCGGCGACCTGGTCATGGAGGACAGCGCCGGCACCCGTGCCGTATGCACCCACATGCTGAGCCAGGCCCGGCGTGAACTCTGCCTGCTGTCCCGGGAACTGGACAAGACCCTCTTCGACCAAACCGGGTTCCTGGCCGCACTCAAGGACCTGGCCCTGCGCAGCCGCCTGGCCCGTGCGCGCGTCCTGCTCCAGGACCATACCCGGGCGGTGAGCCAGGGCCATCGCATCATCGAGCTGTCCCGCCGCCTCACCTCCCGCATAGAGATCCGCGTCCCCGGCGAAGACTGGCTGGATTACCCGGAAAATTTCATGCTGATTGACCAGTATGGCTATGTGCATTGGGAACTGGCTACCCGACACAAGACCACGGCAGACTATCATGCACCGCTGCGGGTACAGAAACTGAGAATGCGTTTCGACGAGATCTGGGAATCTGCCCTGGTGGACGGCGAATTGCGGCGACTATACCTATGAAGACCCTCATCCTCATCCTGCTCTTCGGTTTCATGGCCAGTTCCCTGGCCCAGCCGCCCCTGTTGAGCATCGAGCTCAAACACCGTACTGCGGATGAACTCGTCCCCATGCTGCGTCCTCTGGCGGGCGATGGGGCGACGGTGGTCGGCAGCGGCCGGCACCTGTTCCTGCGCGCGGAGCCGGCCCGGCTGGAAGAACTGCAGCTCGCGGTCCGGCGCCTGGACACCCGGGCGCGGCAACTGAGCATCAGCGTCTACCAGGGCAGCGAGGCGGATCTGCTGCGTTATGCGGAGGACCGCCTGGACCTGCATACCACCCGGGACAGGCGCGCCGCCACCCAGAACATCAAGGTGCTCGAAGGCCAGCGCGCCGGCATCAGCATTGGCCGCTCGCTGCCCCGGCTTCATACCGGCACGGCCATAGGACCGACAGGATGGTACGGTTATCAGGGGACACATTACCGGGATACGGAACAAGGCTTTTATGTCCGAGCCTGGACTCACGGAGACCGTGTCAACCTGGAGCTCAGCACATTCGACGAACAGATCGGGTCCCATGGCGAGGAGATCGAGACCCGAGGGGCTTCGACCCGGCTGACCGGCCGTATCGGGGAATGGCTCTCCGTGGGCGGTCATGCGCAGGGCATCAACCTGCAGAAGCGGCGGCCGATCCTGCGCCGCGGCACCCATTCACGGGACGAATGGAATATCTACGTCAAGGTCGATCCGCTGGACCCGGATCGATAACAACCGGAAGGGGTTGCCTGAGCGTGTCGCAAACCCCGTTTGCCTTGCGCCTCATCTTTCAGACCGGAACAAGCTCATGACCAGTTCGCACGCAGTTCCTCACGGTGCAGGGCCAGCCATTGCAGACTCATCACCGCCGTGGCGGCGCATATTTGTCCGCTGTCCAGCATCCCCATGGCTGAGGTGAAGTCCAGGGGCCGCACCCGAATATCCTCCCCTTCGTGCTCCAGGCCATGCAGACCACCGGCCGCCGATGCATCCACCCGGCCGCAATACAACATCACCCGCTCCGCCGAGGTGCCGGGACTGGTCCAGATGTCGCCGATGGGCATCAGGTCCTGCAATTCACAGCCGGCCTCTTCCCTCGCCTCCTTGTGCGCCACCTGTGGGGCATCCAGATCCTGGTCCCAGATACCACCGATGATCTCCAGCAGCCAGGCGCCTTCCCCCTGTTCCAGGGGACCGATACGAAACTGCTCGATCAGCACCACCTGGTCCAGCACCGGGTCATAGGGCAGAACCGCCACGGAACGCAGCCATTCCACCCGTTCCCGGACCAGCTCTCCGCTCATGCCGCCGGCGAACAGACTGTGCCGTACACGATAACGGCTCAATTGCAAAAAGCCCTGGTAGGCCGTTTCCGCGGCAATGCGCTCGATTCGGTACTTCATCAATCCACCTGGATGCGTTATTGGAGGTTCTAGGAAAACGGTGGTTAACACGGCCGTGCTTGAGCCGACTCGTGTGAGCGGCCAGCGGCTCATAATGTATATTCAAGCGTGCGAATATAACAAAATCAGAATTAAAAGAGTTGATAATGGGATTGAGATCCCCTTTTTGGTCTCGATGTCTTTCATTCCTTTGCCAATCCTGAAATAATTCGCGCAAATTTATCGCCAGGATTTTAAAGTAAGCAGATTAATGCACAGACGAACCTTCCTATTGGGCGGAATTGCCGCCATGGCCTCCACTGCCACACCGGGATTACTGCACGCCAAGACGGATAGCAGCCCCCATCGGATCTCCTTCTATCATACCCACACCTCGGAGCGCCTGAGCCTGGACTATGATCCGGACAAAGGGTTGAATGCCAGATCGCGGCAACAACTGAATCACTTCATGCGGGATTTCCGCACCGAAGAAGTACTGGACATCGACCCCGCTCTGTTACCCATCCTGTACGGATTGGCCCATAGCTGCCGCAATCCGGATGGCGTCATAGAGATCATCAGTGCCTATCGCTCACCCAAGACCAACAGCAAATTACGCAGCAAGAGCAAGGGCGTTGCCCGCAAGAGCCTGCACATGCAGGGCAAGGCGCTGGATATCCGTCTGCGTGGCACACCCATATCGGAACTGTGTGACCAGGCCATCGATATGAAGCTTGGAGGCGTGGGCTATTACCGCCGTTCAAATTTCATCCATGTGGATACAGGTCCGGTACGCCGCTGGTAAGACGTTGCCATCCGGCGGCGAGCCTGCCCCGGTTCAGATGGAAGACTGCCTCGCCTCGCTCAGCACACGGGTCATGCGCTCATCATGACCGTAGACATCTCTTAGGAAACGCACCACGCCGTCCGGACCGGCCACCGCCGTGGTATAAAGCACATACACATCCAGCGGTTTTTGCAGACCCACCTGAGTACGCTCACCACTTTTGATCAACTCATCCACCCGGGCACGGTCCCAACCGGGTTCATTCTCCAATACATGAGCCGCCAGACGCGGCGGATCCGAGAGTCGGATACAGCCATGGCTGAACGCCCGTTTATCTTTTCGGAACAGGCGCTTGGATGGTGTTCCATGCAGATATACGGCATGATCATTGGGGAACATGAACTTGGCCGCCCCGAGGGCATTGTGCGCGCCTGGTGTCTGTCGCAACTTGAGTTCACCGCTGATCAGGCGGGCGATATTATCCTCGTCCGCCGGCAATATCTGTGCGTTAGGGTGGTAACTGTCTACAATCTCGTAATTTTTTCCGGCAAGGTATTCAGGATCCGCCAGGATCTTTTCATACAGTTCCCGCTTGAGAATGCTGTAGGGCACGTTCCAATAGGGCGAAAACACGATATAACTCATGGAGCCGTGAAACACGGGCGTCTGATGCCGCGGATACGATTCACCGACGATAACATCCATGGTATCCGCCAGCTGGTAACTTCCACCCTGCCGGCTTTCAAAGGCATAAAGGCGATATTCCGGCACATTGATCACTAGAGGCCGGTGACCCAGATCATCCGGCAGCCAGCGCCAGCGCTCCAGGCTGAGGCGGATCTGCTGCACGCGTTGGTGCATGGAAACATTGAGTTGGAAAATGGTATCGCGGCCGATGATGCCGTCCTGTTCCAAACCGTGGCGGCTCTGAAATTTTTTTACCGCCGCAACCAGGGATTCAGGGTAGTTCATCTCCAATGGCGAAGGCATCTGCTCCGGGGGGAGATCACCCCAACGCATAAGCTTATAGGCCAGCAGGGACAGATCCGCATAGGGTTCACCTGGCCGTACTGATTGACCGGGCTTTTCCAGTTCCAGGCTCAACGCCGGATCCTCGGACAGCTCTCTATAGCGCTGTAATGCAGCGAGCAACTGGTGATAACGACGAAACGGCGGTTCGATACGCGCCAGTCCGTCCTCAGGGTCGCCGTGCACGGCCAGCCGGCTCAAGAACAGGGCTAGATCGTATTTTTTCCCGGTCACGTCCAGGTGCATTTTCTGCAGCATCGTGGGTTCGACCCGCCCGGTGCGCATATCTGAGACATAGCGCATGGCGGATACGGACAGCGCCAGATCCGTTTCCAACACCCGGCAGTCATCCGCCGGATACGGCCTCAACCAATCGGCCCAGTGCCGAGCCTGGTAGTCATCGGCTTCCAGCCCCTTGGTTTCTGCCTGTTCCAGGTGACGGCCCAATGCATAGGCCGCGAGAGTGGGATGACCGGCCCGAAACCACACAGGGCCGCCCGTGTTGGCGTACAAACGCCAGACGTCGTCCCGGATCGGGCCGAAGTCAGGACGGTTTAGCTGGGAATGCACCGCCTCGCTTATGCGTTGCCCATGCGCCTGCACGCAGTCTTGGTCTGCATCCGCACCGGTATGCAACAAACCGAGCGCAAGACCAAGCAGCCATCCACGCCTATCCAATTTCAAACGGATTTTCATCATCATACCTGCCAATGTACTGCATAAGACCGGGGAATGGGGAGCTTTGCTTTCCCGAGATCTTGTCGGATTTTTCGGATCCTTTTGGCAGCCCGGCTCACCGGGATGGTTTCACGGCAGTCGGCATGCCCTCCCTGGTTAGCAAATACTGTAGCTAAAAAATTCACCGTATCCCGGCCATTGTTCCGATTAATGATCGTTAACACCCGGCCGAAACCCTGTGGGTAAGCAGAACCCAGGATCAGCCATGAACCATTTGGCACTGAACAAACTCGTCATCCTGATCTCCAGCGAGGAAGACGACAATCGCCTGGCGGCAGTGCAGAAATCAGGCGTCTCCGCCATTTGCGACGGACCCTTCGATCCCGGCTCGGTGAGGAACCTGCTCTGCCGACTCATGGAATAGGGGACGGCCGTCAGCTGTATTCCAGCAATTCGATCTTGTAGCCGTCCGGGTCATCCACAAAGGCCATGGAAGTCCGTCCGTCCGGGGTCTTTCCCGGTCCCCAAGAGAACCCTGCACCGGCTGATTTCAGGCGCTCTGCGAGTTCGTCCATGGAATCCACCTGAAAGGCCACATGGCCGTATCCCCCTCCCAGATCATAGCCGTCCACACCCCAATTATGCGTCAGCTCCAGCATGGGGCCATTCTCACCGTCACCCGGGGCGCGCAGGAAAGCCAGGGTGAACTCGCCATCCGGGTAGTCCGCCCGGCGTACCTCGGTGAAGCCCAGGACGCGGGTGTAGAAATCCACCGACCGGTCCAGGTCGCCAACGCGTATCATGGTGTGTAAATACCGCATGTTTTCATCTCCTTTGCATAATGATCGATAACAGCTGACTGCAGCTTGAACATTCGGACACCCAACGGGCAAATCACCTGGATCTGGGACGCACCCGGGCGGTGGGCACGGCGGCGCGGGGGTCCTCCGGCCAGTAGTGTTTGGGGTAGCGTCCCTTCATTTCCTTGCGCACTTGCGCATAGGTGCGATCCCAGAAACCACCCAGATCCCGGGTAATCTGCAATGGCCGCCCGGCCGGTGACAGCAGATGCAGCACCACGGGCATACGGCCGCGATACACACTGGGGGTTTCGCGCAGACCGAACATTTCCTGTAATTTCACTGCCAGCACCGGGGCCTCACCAGGGTTATAAAGCAAGGCGCGCATGCCGCCACTGGGCACAAGCAGGCGCTCCGGGGCCAGTTCGTCCAGGGTCTGCTGACGTTCCCAATCCATGCTCTGGCGCAAGATGGCCTCCAGGTCCAGACTGCGCAGACGCTCCAGGCTGGTGACCCCGTCCAGCCAGGGAAGCAGCCAGTCTTCCAGCCCGGCAAGCAGGGCGCCGTCGGACAAATCCGGCCAACCGCCGTCCGGGTCCCATTCATGCAGACACAGGATCCGGGATCTCAGGGACTTGGCCTGACGCGTCCATTGCAGGCAGTCAAGCCCGTGACCACGGATGCCCTCAAGCAATGCAGCCATGACCCGATGCGCAGGCGGTCGTGCAAGCGGGTGGCGCTGCAGCAGCAGGGCATCCAGGCGCCGCTCCCTGTGCGCGGACACAGCACGGCGCTGCGGGTCCCAGACGACCTGATCCAAATTCTCGATACGTTCTGAGAACAGCTCCTCGAGTTCCGATTGCTCCAGACTGGCGGCCAGGTAGATACGACCGTTGCGCACCCCCGCGTCCATACTGGCGACCGCCAGCAGCTGGCTGCCGGCCAATACATCGGCCTGGTCCAGCAATGCTCCGCGCCCGTTGGCCAAGCGATAATCTCCACCCGCCGCTGACCGCCGCTGGGCGATGCGTTCAGGATACGCCAGGGCCACCAGGGCGCCCGTGGACAGTTGCATGGACCGGTGGCTGCCCTGCTCTTCCCGCACCAAACCCAGTAACTGCTCGCTGACCTTGGCCACGCGCCGACAGGCCGCACTGTCCAATCCCCGCTCAGAACCACCATGTGCACCTGTGCGCCAGGTCTCCAGGGCATGCAGGCGCGGGTCCAGATCACGGCTCGGTATGATACCCGACTGTCGGCGGAAAATATCGCGCTCGGTCAGCAGTGCGGCAAGATCAGCAGCCCGCCTCGCCTGTCCAGCCGCAGCCCCGCGCAACAACATGTGGGCCAGGCGCGGGTGCAGCGGCAGGCCCACCATGCGCCGTCCCAGTTGGGTGATGCGGCCGATGCCGTCAAGCGCCTCCAGGTCTTGCAGCAGTTCACGGGCCTGGGCCACGGCACCTGGCGGAGGGCTATCCATCCACTTCAGATCATCAGGGTCTTGTACACCCCACAGGGCAAGTTCCAGCAATAGCGGAGCCAGGTCTGTATTGCGCATCTCCGCCGCATGTTGCGGGTTGAGTACCAGGGATTGCGCCCACAGCCGGTAACAGACACCGGGTCCCAGGCGACCCGCTCGGCCAGTGCGCTGCCGAGCCGCAGCGAGCGACACCCGCTCCGTCACCAGCCGGTTCAATCCATTGTTGGGATCGAATCGGGATCGGCGGCTCCATCCCGTATCCACCACCACGCTGACTCCCTCAATGGTCAGGCTGGTCTCGGCGATGGAAGTGGCCAATACCACCCGGCGCCGGCCCTGTGGATCAGGTCGAATGGCGAGGTCCTGGGTCGTGGCGTCCAGGTCACCGTACAGGGGGCAGATCTGAACAGCGGGGCCCAGCCGCTCACGCAAACGCTTTTCAAGCCCGCGGATTTCACCCACGCCAGGCAGAAACACCAGCAGGTCACCCGCCTGTTCCTTCAGCGCCCGCTGCACACCTCGCAGCGCATCCATCACCAGACCACGATCCTCCATAGCCGGATCGTACAGGATCTCCACCGGGTAGCTGCGGCCCTCGGCCTGCACCAATGCCGCCTTCCCCAGCAGGCCGCAGGCTGCACCCGTGTCCATGGTGGCGGACATCAGCAACAGCCTCAGATCCTCACGCAGGCCCTGTTGTACATCCAGACAAAGGGCGAGGCCCAGATCCGCCTGCAGGCTGCGTTCATGAAATTCATCGAAAATCACCAAACCCACTCCGGCAAGCTCCGGGTCGCTTTGCATCCGGCGGGTGAGCACACCCTCAGTCAGGACTTCGATCCGGGTGCGGTCGGATATCCGGGTGTCCAGGCGAACCCGGTAGCCCACGCTGCCGCCCACCCTCTCTCCAAGCGATGCGGCCATATAGCGGGCAGCGGTCCGCGCGGCCAGGCGGCGCGGTTCCAGCATCAGAATTTTCTGTTTTACCAGCCAGGGCTGTTGCAACAGAGCCAGAGGGACCCTCGTGGTCTTGCCGGAACCCGGTGGGGCGGCCAGCACGACATTATCGCCTTGCGCCAGTGCAGAGGTCAGCTGTGGCAGGGCCTCGTCGATCGGCAGTTGAAAAAGGGGGGAAAAGGGCAACCTCGATGTATGCGAATTCAGAGCAGGCTCCAGGCGGGTGGGCATCCGATATCAGGGACACCTATCACAACACCCTGTATTCCGACACTGCAACCCGAAATAGGCTATTCACCACAAGCCCTTTCTTGTGTATATAAGGGATATCGTTCAGCAACGGATCCACGACAGGGGAAAGCACTGCAGTGGCCGGCCCGGCACACCCGGCTTCCACCTTCACTTGGCAGCACAATAACAGGATTGAGAGACTGCTAAACTTCGCGTCAGATATCTGAGATCATGCATGCCTCAACAATAACCATCAACGGGAGAATTCACCATGAGCCTCGAAGAAATCAAAAAGCGTTTCGTACAGGAGATCAAGTTACGGGCCTTCGACGACCGCTACGTCGACAAGGATGAAGAAAAGGAGATACTGCAGATAGCTGTGGCCGACAACATCTCTGTGGACTCGGCACGTTCCGCCTTGCGCCAGGTATGCGAAGCCAATGATTACGTGGTTGAAGGCATGCTCGATGAGAAGGCCCGCGAAATGCTCGAACAATTTGCCGATGATGGTGAGGTCGATAAAAAAGAGTTCGAAGACACAGTAGCGATGATCAAGCGGGCCGCCAAGGGCCGTCTGAGCGACAGCAAGATTGCGAAGAAGGTCAAAGCCGTCATGGTGGATAACGAATGGAAACCACGCCAGGGGATGTTCAAGGGAGGAAGCTGGTTCAAGGACATTTAATTGTTCAATTAAAGATCGGGGCCATGCCACGACAGCAACTGGCGACATGAGGCGAGAGGTCCTGTGCGGGCCGCGGCCAGGACTCTTTGCCTTTTCTGGACACCGCGATGCTTGTATGGCCTGGCCCTGAATCATCCACTGCGGAATCACTACCGGGCGACACCCGGACAAATGACACAGGCAGGCGTTGCCGAAATTGCCCCACCTGTCCAAGTCGGCCCAGCTCCAAACTTTCAGGGGTAGGAAGCCAGGCAACAAACTCGCTATAGTTATCCGATGGGACGCGTGCAAGACTTAAAGTTGGAACAATGCCCCGTGACGGATAACGAACACCCGGCACTATCGGATATCCCTTCCGAGGAGGCCGCCCGCTGCACTTATGCAATCGGCGACGTGCAGGGCTGCTTCGACGATCTGCTCAGATTGCTGGATGCGCTGGATTTCGATCCGAAACTGGACCAGCTCTGGTTCACCGGCGATCTGGTCAATCGGGGGCCTAATTCCCTGGAACTGCTGCGCTTCGTGGAACGACTCGGCGGTTGCGTCGTCAGTGTGCTTGGAAACCACGATCTGTTTCTTCTGGCCGCCGCAGCAGGTGCCGTGGATATACGCAAAAAGGACACCATTGCCGAGATTCTCGACGCCCCGGATTGCGAAGAACTCCTGTTTTGGCTGCGTCATCAGCCCCTGCTGCACCACAACGAACGATTAGGCTATACCATGGTGCATGCGGGGCTGCCTCCCCAATGGGACCTGAAAATGGCACTGGCCTGTGCAGCGGAACTGGAGACCGTACTGCAAAATTTCCATTACGAGGATTTCTTCAAGCATATGCGCGGTAGCAAACCGCTGCGCTGGCAAGACAATCTGGAGGGCTGGGAACGCTTACGCTTCATCGCCAACTGCTTCACGGAACTGCGCTACTGCAGCCGGGATGGGCGCCTGGACCTGAAAGGCGATCGCCGCAAGGCCTCGGGCAGCAAGCGTTCCATGCCCTGGTTCAAGGTGCCAAAACGGGCCAGCGGCAAGCTGACCATACTGTTCGGGCATTGGGCTGCGCTGGAGATCAAGGGGTCGCACAAGTTCGGCGTCCACCCATTGGATACGGGCTGCGCCAACGGAGGCAAATTCACCGCATTTCGATTGGAGGACGGACAATCGTTTCGCGTACAGTGCAAAAATAACAGTGTGCGCTGGTCCTCTGAGGAAATCGCAACCCCACGGAAAATATTGAGCTGAAGGCAACAGGCCTCAGGTTTCCGGTTCATGCACCCCGATATCCGCCTCCGGATGGTGTTTCATAATCAATTGGCTAAGCTCATCGACCCTGCCGCGGGGCACATCCGCCATGAGCAGCAGATTGCCTTGGCCGATGGCCCGCTGATAGTGATCCAGTTTATGGCTGTGTTCGTTCACACCCAGCATGGCGGATACCACGCCGCCAAAACCTGCACCGGCGGCCACACCGGCCAGGATGGCGCCACCGCCCAACACAAGACCGGCGGGTGGGAAGCTGATCGCCAGCACGCCACCGATCAGGCCGGCCACCCCGCCCAGGCCCACCCCCCACTCGATGCCATGGGCCAGCTCGGTCTTTTGCCACACGGTGGCCTCGGGCAGATCTTCGATGTCCAGTGCGAGACTGGCCACAACGTGCAAATGGTTTTCCGGAATCCCAGTCTGTTTCAGCTCTTCCACTACAGACTTGCAGCTTTCCGGATTCGGCATCAATACATGCAGTCTGCGCATCGCCAAGCCCCCCCTAGTCAGCCCTGGGAATTACTCTGGTAGGTGTCCGTCTCCCGATCACAGCGGATATGCCGATCGAAATCCACGTCATCCGGAAACTCCTGGGACACCACCCAAATCTGGCGTATTTCGTCGCTCAGGAGTGGCAACACCTTAAGGGAGCTGCGGGTGCGATTGTCGTCGAAAAATGCGAAAGGTTCGTCCAGGAATATGAACTGGTTGCTCTTCACCATTCGAAACACCAGCTCCTGGGACAGGGCCAGCCGCAGGGCCAGCATGATCTGGCGTTGTGTACCGCTGGATATCTCGTCCAGGTCCATGAAATCACGCTTCTCATTGGAGAATACGCGAACATTAAGGTCGTCGTCGATCTGCAGGTGCTCGTAACGCTGATCCGTGAACAGGGGCAGGGTCGTGCTCACCAGGTCACGCAGGTTGTGGTTGAAACGGTAGGACAGGTGGCGGGATGCTCCCAGCAACAGCTGATCCGCGATTTCCCGCAGTTTGATACGGTATCTTTGCTCTTCGACCTGTTGCTCAAAGGCGGCCTTGATACCAACCAGCTTGTTGTGCTCCTGCTGGCGGCCACGCTCGCGGTCGATGACCTTGTCCGAATCGGACAAACGCTGCTGCAGCCGGCCCCGCACGGCATCAATCCAGCCCTCTTCCCGCTCCACCGCGCTGTTGACTTCCTGGATCCCTGCAGTTCCCTGCTGCAAGCGCCCCCTGAGCGGATTGCGCACACCGGCATCAAGCCGCGTATCAATCAGATCCTGCACCTCCCCGCTGACATCCGTTTGGGCATGAAGGTCTTCCGGCAGGCCGGATTCCAGTTCATCGGTCAGCCCGAATTCGTCACTCAGCCGCTGCCCCGCAACGCGCAACTGGCTTATGCGCCCGTTGAGGGAGCCAACGCGCATCCACAACAGGATGAACAGCATGGCGCAGGCAGCACCCGCGTAGAGAATCCATGCAACATGCTGTTCGTTCCAGCCAGGTACCTTCACAGCCAGCAGTTCGGTTGCCTGTTTCGCCATTGGGAACTCCGGCATCTGTGTCAGCAGCCCCCACAGGCCCAGCAGCGCCAGAGCAAGCAGCATGAACAACAAGCGCAGACCGGAGGCGGTGCCGCGACCGCTCTCAGCCGCACGGACTCCGGGCTCGCGCTCCCGGTATTCGATGGCAGCCTGATGCAGGGACTCGCGGCGTGAAACCATACTCTGGTCCAGGTCGGTCAGTGTGCTGCGTTTCTGCTCCAGGGATTCCAGTCGTGCGATGTCGAAGGCCAGTTTTTCCAACTGCCCGGCGACGTCGGCCACCTTGGATTCGGCGTCCTCTACGGCCACCTGACCACTTTCTCGCTCGCTTTCCATCTCTCCCCGGCAATATTCCAGGGGAGCGACGCCGGCCATGATCTTGACCGCATAGCTATGCGGATGGGGCGTGGTGATTTCGCGTTGAGCCAGGTAGAAGGATTCGATGAATTCGTCGAAATAATAACCGAGGATGTCGTATACCTTCTCGGCTACCGCATCAACACCCCGGGCCAGGGGCTGATCAGGATCCTCGACACGACATAACCTGGCGGAATGGTTGGCGTCACGATCCAGCATGCGGGTTAGTTGGTAGCGCTGGCCACCCCTGGAGCTGAATTCCAGGGTGACTCTGCACCTGTTCTCGCCCCAGCGAATGAGTTTTTCCGTCTCTTCCAGGCCCACCGCAAAACTGCGACCGAACAAGGCGAAACACAGACTCTCGCCGATGGAACTCTTGCCGGATTCGTTGTGGCCGCTGATGGCGATCAGGCCTTGCTCAGGCAGGTCATCGATCTCCAGGTGGCGGTATTTCAGCAAATTCTCGGCGGACAGACTGTGGATGATCATGCCAGTCCCTCTTGTTCCAGTTTCTCCAGTTTACGGGTAACCAGATCCACCGCCTCGTCGAACAGTGCCGGATCGAACTCCTCCCCGGAATTGCTCTGGCGTTCGCTTTCTGCATGACAGAATTCGATAAAGGCCTCGACGGCCCGTTGTGGGGTGTGAATATTCAAGGGTCTGGTATCTTGACTGGACATGGACGGGGATCTCCCAATACATCCGAATGTATGTTTATAACGGATAGGCCGGGGCTGCTTCGCCCGATCTTGCCGTCTGGCATGCCGGGATCTCCAGTATAGGCCCTAACGGCATTCGACTCACCCCCGGCCCCTAACTTGATTTCATGCCATGACGGCGCTGAAATAACACCGCAGGTCGGGCAGGTCGATCTCGCGAGCAGTCAGGACCACTGTTGCATCCAGATTGATGTCTCCCGGCACCCGTACGCGCGTGTCCAAGGCCAGCTCAGGGATCAGCACCACCGCCTTTTTAGCCACATTTTCGACCACCACAGCGTTTCCGCTCCACCCTGAGCGACGCTGCAACCATATCAATTTCCAGTGGGTGTTGGACAGGCGCTCGGCTCTGCGTATCGCCAGGCTGCCGGTTTCTGCCAGGCCAATTCGGGCAGCAACTTCCTGCTCGTCCAGGGGCTGGTCGCCGCGCAAGTGAGCCCGGATCTGCTGATGCACCAACAGATCCGAGTAGCGCCGCAGCGGACTGGTGGCCCGGGTATAGAGATTCAGCCCCAATCCAAAATGAGGCATTGCTTCCAGACTCAGCTTGCTGGGTTTGAATTGCCGCCGATAAGCCCACATGGCGGACAGGGTCTGGGGGTTCTGCACCTGATCCGGAGCGGCTTGGCCGGCGTAGGGAATCGGGATGCCGTGCTCCCGGCAATATCCGGCGGCGGCCTCGCCGGCCATCAGCATGGCGTCAGTCACCATGTTTCGGCTGCGCAGGCGCGGCAGGGGGCGGATGCGTACCTCGCCTTCCACCACCCGCACACTGACCTCGGGCAGGTCTATGGACGCCGCGTCCCGGGCATGGCGATGCTGACGGAACATCTCGGTAATGGCCCGCATGGCGGCGAAGGGCTCGGTCTCCAGTTGCGCGTCCACCTGCAGATAACTCAGACGCTGCACCCGCACCAGGCTGGGGGCAATCTCCATGTCCACGAAACGCCCTTCCTGGTAGCGGAAACCAATGGACAAGGCGGGCGACACCTCGTTCAGACCCAGCCCCAGCACCTGGGTGACCCCGTCCGGCAGCATGGGCACGATGCGCTCCGGGGCGTACAGGTTGCTGCCGCGGGCGCGGGCCTCCTGGTCCATCGGGCTGTCCGGGGGCACCAGGGCGGCCACATCAGCCACATGCACCCACAGCCGATCACCATCGATGCTCAAGGCATCGTCCGGGTCATGGCTGTCCTCGTCATCAATGGCGTAGGCCGGCAGGTGGGTGAGGTCGCGGCGCGCTTCCTCCGGCAGTCCTGGAATCTCGAATTCCGGATCCGCCAGGTTGACTCCAAAGCGCGCAGGATAGGGATTGTGCTCCGGAGTCCAGTAACCCAGGCTCACCAGCAGTCGGTGGGCATTCTCACGGCTTACCTCGTGGCCCAGGGCCTGCAGAATGCGGCTCTGTTCCGCCCGCCCCAGGGCCACCCGCAGCACCTCCTCCAGCCGCTCATGGTCCGTTTCCACGATGGCACGCTGCTGCAGGCGCCGGATGAATTCCTCCCAGCTGCGCCTGGCCTCCTCCCTGGCATTGCGCTGAGCCTGATCCTGGGCAACGACTTGCGGAGAGCGCACGGAGATGGCGCGCGGAGTCCCGTTGAAATACAGGCCTTCCGCCACCAGCTGCCAGGCGGCCCAGGCTGTTGACGGGGTATAATCGGAATAGATCAGCTCGGTGAGTTCCTGCAGGTCGGTAACCATGCCCTGGAGCAATTCCCAGGTCTCTTCCAGTGCACCCTGGTGAGATTGCAGATCTCCCAGGCGCTTGCAGGGCCCCGGATGCAACACCTCGATATCCTTGGGGCGAACCCGCTTGGTCTGCCCCCCTTCCAACTCAATTTCTATTTTTTCGCCAACGGAAAGCACGCGGGCAGGCCGGATCTTGTACAGCACCAGGCTGTCGGTGACGGGTTTCAAATCATTCATGGAAAACAGGGCTTCTTGACTACTGCGGTATCGGACACAAGGTTATGATACCTGCAAAAGACTATTGAGTGATCGGAATACCAAATGAACGACGAATGGCAGAGCTTCCTGGCGGCCCAGGGAGCCAGGACAGACGCCGAAGGCGTCTCTTTCCCAACAACCGCCTCCGGCAGGGACAATCTGTTCGATTTAAGCCACCTGGGTCTGATCGCGATCCGGGGCGCGGACGCGGACCAGTTTCTGCAGGGCCAGCTCAGCAACGACATACGGGAATTGACCGAGGGTCACAGCCACCTCAGCTGCCATTGCAACCCCAAGGGCCGGATGATCGCCAACTTCCGCCTGTTCCGACGCGAAGGCGGCATCTACCTGCAACTGCCCGGGGAGAACCTGAGTCCGCTTCTCAAACGCCTGGGCATGTTCAAACTCAGGGCCGAGGTGGACCTGCATGACGCCAGCGACGAGTTGATGCGCATGGGCCTGGCCGGCCCCAGGGCCCCGGCAATGCTTACCGCCGCTACCGGCACGGCACCGCAGAAAGAAAATGATGTATTGCAGCATAACGGATTGACCATCATCCGCCTGCCCGGGGACAGCACCCGCTTTGAGATCCTGGGCTCAGCGCAATCCCTGAGCCAGGTTTGGACAGATCTGGCGGAACAAGGCGCAAAACCTGCCAACGGCGAGCAGTGGTCACTGCTGGACATCCGCGCTGGCCTGCCCACCATCTACAGCAGCACTTCCGAGGTCTTCGTGCCGCAGATGACCAATATGCAGTTGGTAGATGGTGTCAGCTTCACCAAGGGCTGCTATACGGGTCAGGAAGTGGTGGCACGCATGCAATACCTGGGCAAACTAAAGCGCCGAATGTATCTGGCCCGGGTGGAAGGCAGCGTGAGCCCGCAGGCCGGGGATGAACTGTACGCCCCCGGCAGTGAATCCGGTCAGGGTGCGGGCCGTATCGTAGATGCCTGTCCCAGCGGTGACGGCGGCCATGAGCTGCTGGCGGTGATGGAAATCGCCGCTGCCGAAACGGGCAATGTCAGGCTGGGTGAGAACGGCCCGCAGCTGCACCTGCAGGACCTGCCCTACCCCTTCCCCGAGCCTAAAGAGGCCTCCACATAAACCTGCCCCCCCGTCCGCATGAAACGGCATATGAATACGGCGGGGGGAGGGGTAGCCCCTCCTTAACATTCGCTGCCAGATTCAGTGATAGGTGTGAAGTCTGCTAGGAACGGTGGCGGATGAAATGCTCCATCAGGCCCCGGGTGGATGTGTCGTGATGGACGCCCACGCGACCTGACTCGATCTCCCCCAGGATCACCCCGGCCAGCTGCTTGCCCAACTCCACGCCCCACTGGTCATAGGAATTGACGTTCCAGATCACTCCCTGGACGAAGATCTTATGCTCGTACAAGGCAATCAGGGTCCCAAGGGTACGCGGGGTGAATCTGTCCACCAGCAGGGTATTGCTGGGACGGTTGCCCGGAAACACCTTGTGCGGCGTCAGGGCCGCGATTTCCGCCTGCGGCAAACCCTCCCCGCTCAATTCCGCGTGGACCTCCCCCGCCGTGCGGCCGCGCATCAAGGCCTCAGCCTGGGCAAAGCAGTTGGCCAGCAGCTTGTTGTGCTGATCGCCCAGCTCATTGTGGCTGTTCACCGGGGCAATGAAATCACAGGGGATCACGCGGGTACCCTGGTGAATGAGCTGATAGAAGGCATGCTGACCATCGGTGCCCGGCTCGCCCCAGATCACCGGGCCGGTATCATAGTCCACCGGCCGGCCATCGCGGGTAACACCCTTACCGTTACTCTCCATATCCGCCTGCTGCAGATAGGCCGGCAAATATTTCAAGTACTGGTCGTAGGGCAGGATGGCCTGGGAGGAATAACCGGCGAAGTTGACATACCAGACCCCGAGCAGAGCAAGGATCACCGGCATGTTTTCGGAAAGACCCGCGGTCTCGAAGTGCCGGTCCATGGCATGGGCGCCTTCCAGCAGTTCATAAAACCGGCCCATGCCGATGCCGAGCGCGATGGGCAGGCCTATGGAGGACCAGAGGGAATAACGTCCGCCCACCCAATCCCAGAAGCCGAACATATGCCGGGTGTCTATACCGAAGGCGCCGACCTCCTGCGCATTGGTGGAGACTGCCACGAAATGCCGCGCCACGGCGGATTCGTCTCCCAGACGGCGCACCAGCCAGTCGCGGGCAGAATGCGCATTGCTCAATGTCTCCTGGGTGGTGAAGGTCTTGGATGCCACCACGAACAGGGTGGTGGTAGGATCCAGGGGCTTGAGGGTTTCCACCAGGTGGGTGCCGTCCACATTGGAGACGAAGTGCACCCGGGGGCCGTCCTGATAATGGCGCAAGGCCTCACACACCATCAACGGACCCAGGTTGGAACCGCCAATGCCGATATTGACCACGTCGCGGATGGCCTCCCCGGTATGTCCCTTCCACTGGCCGGAACGTACAGCCCGGGTAAAGGTCTCCATCTGCTCCAGCACCTGGTTGATCCCAGGCATCACATCCTCACCACCCACCCGCACGGGATTGCCGGATCGGTTGCGCAGGGCCACGTGCAACACCGCGCGGTGCTCGGTATTGTTGATGCGCTCACCGCGGAACATGCGCTGTATCCAGCCTGGCAGATCCGCCGCCTGTGCCAGACACAGCAGCAGATCCAGGGTTTTTTCGTTTATTCGGTTCTTGGAATAGTCCAGCAGAATGCCTTCAGTCTCCAGATGCATGTGCTCGAAGCGGGCATCATCCCTTTCAAACAAATCCCGCAGATGCACATCGGATATCTCATTCCAATGTTGTTCCAAGACGCGCCATTGATCCTGAAATACGGAAGGGGGCATGATTCGGCTTCTCCTCTAAAACTGCTGAAAGGCGAGGATGCGCACATTGTTCCGGGAAGCGGGCGCACCGGGTCGAGGCTGGGATGTTAAGCAGTGGACGTAAGCTATTCAAGCATTTCAGGGATTGCTAACATTGCAAGAGCCCGCACAGCCCAGCTTGGGTTACAATGAGCAATTCATTAAATAACAATGTCGGGCTTAAATTTCCCAAGCATAGCTTATGTCATCCATTGCACAATATACCCCAGGCATGCGGGTGCTTTTCGCCAGCAGCGAAGCCTTGCCCCTGATCAAGACTGGCGGTCTGGCCGACGTCAGTGGCAGCCTGCCCGCCGCCCTGCGCAAGCTGGGCCACGACGTACGCCTAATCCTGCCGGCATATCCGGCCGCCGTGCGCCGGGCAGGGAACCTGGAAACCAGGGCCAGTCTGCGCCTGCCAGGCGTCAAGGAACCAGTGCACCTGCTGGAAGGCAAACTGCCCGAGCAGGGCGTGCCCTTCTATCTTGTATCCGCCCACGAGCACTTCGACCGTGGCGGCAACCCCTATACCGACCTCACCGGCAATGACTGGGGTGACAACCCGGATCGCTTCGACCTGTTTTGCAAGCTTATCGCCCTCATCGCCAGGAATCGCGCCGGGCTGGACTGGCGTCCGCAACTGGTGCACTGCAACGACTGGCAGACAGGACTGACCCCACTGTACCTGAGCCGGGAGAGCGACGCCCCCGCCAGCGTGCTCACCATTCACAACCTGAGCTACCAGGGCATATACGATCGCATCGCCTTCGACCGCCTCGGCCTTCCGGCCAATCTGTGGCGGCCCGACGGCTTGGAATACCACGGAGGTTTTTCTTTCCTCAAGGCGGGAATTCTGTACGCCCAGCGGGTAAATACCGTAAGCCCCACCTATGCCCGGGAGATCCTGTCACCACGCCTGGGCTATGGCCTGGACGGACTGCTGAACCATCTGGGAGAGCGTTTCAGCGGCATTCTGAACGGTATCGACTATCAGGAGTGGAATCCGGCCCGGGATGCGAATATCGCCTGTCATTATGACGCAGAGCACTTTGACTACAAGGCCACCAACAAACTGGCCCTGCAGGACGAATTCGGCCTGCCACAAGACGAGAACGCCCTGATGTTCGGCTACATCGGGCGATTGGTGGAACAGAAAGGCGTTGACCTGATACTTGGCATCCTGCCCCGGCTGCTGGCGCAGCCTCATATACAACTGGTGATGCAAGGTACCGGAGACCCTGCCCTGGAGCACGCCCTGAGTGAGGCCCAGCTCAAGCACCCAAGGCAGGTGGCGGTGTTTCTCGGCTATGACGAGGCCAAGGCCCATCGTATAGAGGCCGGGGTGGACAGTTTCCTCATGCCGTCTCGTTTCGAGCCCTGCGGACTCAACCAGATCTACAGCCTGCGATACGGTACCGTGCCCATCGTCCACCGCACCGGCGGCCTGGCGGACACGGTGGTGGACGCCAACCCCGCAAACCTGGAGGCAGGCACAGCCACGGGCTTCCTGTTCGAACACGATGACCTGGACGGCCTCTGGTACGCCGTGCGCCAGGCCATCGGCCTGCACGCAAAGCCGGGAGGAGAATGGCGGCAGATCGCCCTGGCCGGCATGCGTTCGGACTTCAGCTGGCAGGCCAGTGCGCGGCGCTATGAGAAACTGTATGCCGCCGCCATGGCCGATCTTATGGTAACCAGCGCGGTCACGACCGATAGCGCCATCGCCTGAGGATCGACTCCCGCCTACCTACAGGCGGCGGGGGGTTGCCGTTCATTCGCGGTGAGTGACTGCACTACTCGGAAAAGGTCACCGGCAAGCGGCCACTGGCCGGTCACTATCAGCCTCCCGCAATGGCAGGCTTGCTGGAATGGGCGCGGATAAGTGGATATGCTGGCCGCCCATCACTAGCGGGCGGCCGACAGCTGGGCATCATGCGGCTTGGGCCGGGATACTGTCACCCGTCCTGATAACACGGTTGTATTCATCCATATAGACCAGGGATGGTTTGAAGGACTTCACTTCAGCCTCGTCCATGGCCGCGTAGGCGCAGATGATCACCCTGTCACCGGGATTCGCCTTGTGCGCGGCGGCGCCATTCACGGAAATGACCTTGGAGCCCGCATCTGCCCGTATGGCATAAGTGGTAAAACGTTCGCCGTTGGTTACATTGTAGATCTGGATCTGTTCGTATTCATGAATGCCGGACATGGCCATCAGGTCACTGTCGATGGCGCACGAACCCTCGTAGTCCAGCTCAGCATGGGTTACGCAAGCACGGTGCAGCTTGCACTTGAGCAGGGTCAGTTGCATTTGAAACGGCCTCCAGTTTCAGTAATATCGGGCATTATGGCAGATATGCTGCAGTGCAGCAATTCGGCTAAACCGCATATTATTGCAAGAATAGCGGGAAATATCTCGTGCGGCAGTGTATCAAGCGGTCTTCGATGTGGTTGTACGCTGCCGATATCCGGCAATCGCATCCACCAAGAGGTCTTCGACGATAATACAGGACAACCGATGCTAAACAGCACAGGCAGCTGTTGCCGATCCAACTGCATCTGCTCGTCCTGCTTGCTGGGAAGCCCTCGTCCGCAACCCGTTACCGCTTACACTCAGGCAGTTATTCGAAAGCCGGAACCTTATATTCCGGCCGCCCGCATGTAAATACAAGCCGCGCAACCACAGTTCTGTGATAAACGGGCATCCTGCTTTTCATCAAAGTGTCTGGGGCTATGATGTGAACCGCGTTCACGCAGCTCCATGCCTCGACAGGATTTGCCAACACCCCCGGGAATTGGGGATGTCAACCGAAAGTTGAGTCACCCGGTTAGATCATGCTGACCCATATCAGCACCCCTGCGGTTACTACACCCAATGCAGCCAATGCCGCTCCAGTGCACCAAACACAAACATTACCGATTTTTTGGCCTATGGCGCTCATAGCGCTCCTCCTTAATCTTAATTCGGCTGCCTATGGCGGTCTTTATAACCAACTCGGTTGGTCGGCAATTGCCGTATGCCGCTAAAAATAATTGCAGCACAAGCAGATTGCAAGAAATTTTTGCTTATCAATCAAATGGCGATTGTATTCTAAAGTGCTAATGCCCCAGCCGGCATGGCCCTGGCCACCGACGAGACAGGCAGTGATTTATACGACTACATCCTTTCCCTCAGCCGCTCGGTTGCGCCACAGCGGTTTATGCTCCACTGCCAGGCGACGAACCGGGTAGCGGCAGTTCTTCACCGTCTTCATCCTCTTTATCCTCTTCCATTTCCTCCAGTGTAAGGGTTACGCCATGACCGCCGGATTTCGGCCCCTTGCCGCTGAGATTGATTCTGAGCCGCAGATTGTTGGCTGAATCCGCGTTCTTCAACGCCTGCTCCAGATCGATATGCCCCTCCTGGTACAGGCGCATAAGTGCAGTGTCAAAGGTCTGCATACCCAAGGGCTCTGATTTTTCCATGACGCCCTTCAGACCGGACACATCACCGCGCTTGATCAATTCTTCCACCGTGGCTGTTCCCAGCAGGATCTCCACCGCTGCGATCCGCTTGCCATCCCTGGTTGGGATCAGGCGTTGCGACACGAAACAGCGCAGATTGAGGGAAAGATCGGTGAGCAGTTGATTGCGTCTCTCCTCGGGAAAAAAATTGATGATCCGGTCAAGGGCCTGGTTGGCGTTGTTGGCATGCAGGGTGGAAATGGCCAAGTGTCCGGTTTCGGCAAATGCCAGGGCATGCTCCATGGTTTCCCGGTCGCGTATTTCTCCGATGAGAATCACGTCAGGGGCCTGGCGCAGGGTATTTTTGAGGGCGTCTTCGTAACAGTCCGTGTCCACCCCCACCTCGCGCTGATTGACGATACTGCGCCGATGCGGATGCACGAACTCAATGGGGTCCTCTATGGTAATGATGTGGCCGGAACTGTTGCGATTGCGATGATCGATGAGTGAAGCCAATGAGGTGGATTTGCCCGATCCCGTGCCGCCAACGAACAGGACTAAACCGCGCTTTTCCATGATCACATCTTTCAGCACCACAGGCAGACCCAGATCATCCGCATTGGGGATGATGGTCTTTATATTGCGAACCACCATGGCGACTTCATTGCGCTGCTTGAAAATGTTCACCCGAAACCGCCCCACCCCGCTCTCGCTGAGCGCCAGGTTCATCTCCGGTTTGCGCTCGAAAGCATGGATCTGCTCCTGGTCCATCACCTGATAGGCGATCGATTTGACCTGCCCTGGCTGCAGGGCTTCCTTGGCAAGAATTTTCAACACACCATGAAACTTGGCGCTGGGCGGCGCCCCGGTACTCAGGTACAAGTCAGATCCATCCTTAAAGGCCAGAATCTTGAGATAATCACGAAATTGCATGAATTCGACTCCCGATATGCGGTCGCGGGTGGGCCTTTGGCACCCGGAAATGATCAAAATACGGGAATTGCGCCGGATAGGGCTCCGTCTTCAAGGCTCACCAAGGGGTGCATGCTTGTTGTATGTAACCCTTGGTGCAACACCGAAGACGGAGCCATAGACAAGCAAGGCTCGTATTTTTTCTTTAGCAGGGTGCCTTTCCTGGAGGTTATCGGTGCCGATGCGGGTAAGCTTGAGTCACTACCTGCATTTCCATTCTGATGGCCCGGCAGGCCGAGCGGCGGTAGCGGCTGACTGAACTTCCATAGCGCAACTCGATCGACTTTGGCATTAGCATGTCTTTCGCATTTCTGGAGCTGACTTCTCCGGATCGAGCTGCGACATGCGCCTGCTTATGATCACTCCCGGATTGAAGCCCAGCCTTACCGTGGACTTTACCTCAGCAGTTGTCACAGGTTGTTTCCCGTAATACCACCAGGACGCGGTGTTCCACCGCCTTCTGGATTTCTTCCCTATCGTTTTCTATCCTTGCCCCATGAATATAGAAAAAGTGATATTCGGTTTCTTTATCATTTTCGCTCTCACACTCAACCTCGGTTTTGTCGTCGGCGAAATCGCCATTTCCAGTCATCACAACGTCTGGATGTTGTTTTCCGCTCTGCTGGTCAGTCTGGTCACGACCCTGCTGAAGATGGGCGACCGTTCGCAGATCGGCGCTATATTTCTCTCCGCCAGCCTGGTGGCGAATCTGCAATTGATCATCGCCATCACGGTCTGGGCAATCGGCGAAGGCGGCATGGACGTATCCCCAGGCCCGGAACGCATGGCCAATATCATTTCACTGGCCATCGGCGCATTGGCCGCCAATATCGTTTCCGTCATGATGCTGGTCACCGATACCTTGATGTCGCGGCGTTGACCCGAGCCCGCGGATAAGATGCCAGCCACTTCCGAACTGGATCGTGTCACAGCCATTGTCCTGCAATACATGCGGACGCCGTTTCTGGTTCTGCTCGCCACCTATGCCATTGGCATAACCGGCATGTCGCTGATGCCGGGACTGGCATCCGGTGACGGCCACGACAGAATGAATCTTTTTCACTCCTTCTATTTCTTCACTTTTACCGCCACAACCACGGGTTTCGGCGAGGTGCCGTCCGATTTCAGCGAACCGCAGCGTCTTTGGGCGACCATCTGCATCTACATCGGGGTGGTTGCCTGGCTGTACGCCATCGGATCCTTTATCCGCCTGGTGCAGCATCCGGAACTGCTGATTGCCATTGCGGAAAGGAGCTTTGCGCGTCACGTCAGCAAGATCTCAGAACCGTTCATCATCATCTGCGGGTTCGGTGATACCGGCAGCCTGCTGGCACGGGGTCTGAGCGACAATTACCGGGTGGCCGTGATCATCGACAGCGACAAGGAGCGCTTCAATGCACTGAGGCTGCGTGACTATCGGGTGAAAATGCATGGCCTGTGCGCCGACTCGAGCGTACCCAAGCACCTGCTGGACGCCGGAATCACCCGCAACAGATGCCAGGCCCTGGTGGCCCTTACCCGCGATGACGACACCAATCTGAAAATCGCGGTGATGGCGCGTTCTCTTAACCCATCGGTAAAAATCATCTGCCGTTCCACCAACCGGGTCAAAAGGGAGTATCTGGAGAGCGTCGGCGACGTTGAGGTGGTGGATCCCTACGAGGTTTTTTCCAGACAATTGAGTGGCGCGATCGACAACCCGGCGCTCTACAACTGGTCTCAGCGAGTGATCGGCGCAATCGAGTGCGACCTGAAGAATGCGGTTACACCACCTGTCGGCAAATGGATTCTCTGTGGCTACGGGAGAATGGGCCACGCCCTGCACGAGGCATTGGGCAATCGTGGCATTCCGACCGTTGTGGTCAGCCCCGATGCGGCAGCGACGGATAGCGACCTGCCCGTGGTCGTTGGCCGCGCCGACCGGCAGACATTACAAGAGGCAGGCATCGAAGATGCCGTGGGTATTGTGGCAGGGACCGATTGCGATGAAGACAACCTGGGCATACTGTTGTGCGCGCGTAAGCTGAAACCAGACGTCTTCCTTGTCGTGCGTCAAAATCATCACGAGAACGAACTGGCATTCAACGGAGTCAGGGCAAATCTCATCATGCAGCCAAGTCTGATCACGGCCCGCCAGATCCTGCAGATGCTGACCGTGCCCACCATGCTGAATCTGAGCGACTATCTATGCGAAGTGGGACGCGATAGCGTGGCGCCATTGGTGGCCAGGACCCGGGCGATTTTAGGACAAAAAACAATTCACCTGTGGAGCGAGATAATAAGCGGGCCTTCCTGCGCGGTATCCGCCCTCAGAGCGAAGGGAATGGCGCCGACCATCGGAGACATCCAGCGCATGCCCATGGACCGCAGCCAGAAGCTCAACCTGCTCGCCCTCGTCCTGCAGCGGGGAGACCGGCTTGACATGCTGCCGGAGGATGGGGCCGAGCTTCGCGAGGGGGACCTGATCCTTTTCTGCGGCACCGATCGCGCACACGCCCTTTTAAGCGCCAATTTGCGCAACGAGTATACACTGCACTATTTGCACCAGGGAACCGAACTGCCCAGGACCCTGTTTGCCGCCTGGCTGGACAAACACCCGGTTCCCGCGCGAGGTAAAAAATAGGGCGGCCCGCAGGCCGATTGCCGACACATCTTCGGCCATTAAGCAGTTCATGGATTGTCATGAACAACTATTGAAGTCTGACCGCAACGCCCGGATTCACTTCAGCCTGTCACCCAGACTCGGGACTTTGCGCAATTTGTCCGCCAGGTGATAGAGGCTCAGTACCGGGTGTCTGAACATCATCCTGGGCCCTGCGTAGCGCATGACTTTCTTGACCCGCTCACGCATTCCCCGGCTATAGCAATGAACCTCGCAGTGATTACAGGCGGGCTTGGACTCATGAAACGGACAGGTGTCCAGGCGGCCATGGGCATAATCCAGCAGGCTCCTGCATTCCGTACACACCTCCCCTCCACCGCCATGGTGATCGCGGCAATAAATGGACAACATCGCGCTGATGGTCCGTTTTCCACGTTTTATCCTGCGCCCTGTATTCATCTTTATTCTCTACAGTGTATTAGGCCGGTCTCATTCCAGAGGGTTATCCAATACAGGGTAACCGAGGTCATCCATCAGTTTGAGTTCAAATGCCTATCCTGACATCGCCGCATACCCTTGGTGACCCAGCGGCAGAGATGCAAGCGGCATACCAGAGGCAATCTGCTGACGCTTTCCGGCTGAGTGTTCCATCACACCGGACATTGGTTGCGACATAATCCCGCGCCAGGTGATTGTGGAATACTCGGATCAGGTACTTTTGACCAACGCAACGATACGTCATACTCATGCTACGAATATCAAAGCGACAGGCAGAAAATCATGAATACATTGCGACTGAGACAGGCGGGCCTGATCACCATCTTATTGTTTTCACAACATTCGCAGGCAGCGGATGAGTTTGACATCTACAGTGTGAATCCAGCGGATTATGCACCCATGCCCGTTCAGGAACCGCGGCAGGTCCCGATTCCACGTGACAATACCGCCCCGCAAGGCGCTGCTGTGATATACGACATACCAACCGGAACCCACATCAGGCTTGAACCCCAACCACGCAAATTGAAGGACACTGGACCCATTGGACCGACCGAATCCAATCCGGGTGCAGAGCATGAGCATGGCGTGGATGCTCAGGGCAGCCGCAAGACATTCTCCCCGCTGGAAGTCGTGGACAGCCGCACCTCATACCCGCAGCGAACCATGGTCAAGATACTTTTCTCCAACGGCAGTGGGGATTTCAGCTGCTCCGGCACCCTGACCAGCAGAAACATCGTGCTCACCGCCGGCCATTGCGTGTACGACTTCGATAACAGTCAGACCGCCAGAAATTTCGTGGTGATCCCGGCCTTCGACTATTACTCAGATAATCCGGAACCGTACGGACGTGCCGGTGCCAGCCGGTTGCTCTGGTGGGAAGACTATGCAAAAAAACGGGACAATTCCTATGATATCGGCCTGATAAGACTGACTTCCGCCATCGGAAACCTGACCGGCTGGCTGGGCATGAATGAAAACGCCAGCTGCAGTTTCCTGACAGGCAACACCTTCCACCAGTTTTCCTATCCAGGCGAGGAGTTCCAAAGCCGTGAAATGTACTATCGTTATGGACTTTTCGATTCCTGCATCAATTTCATAGGCACAAGCAATCCGTATTTAATGGCGCGGATAAACAGCCGGGGCATCCATGGCCAGAGCGGCAGTTCCGCCTACCACATCAACGGCAACGATGAACGGCATGCCTATGCGGTCCACTCCACCGGAAGTAACAGTAGTTCCAACTTCGCCCGGATCAACAACAGCCAATTGGACCAAATCATCAGCTTCATGAACAGTGCTACGCCCAAGGAAAAGGCTGACAGCCTCTTCCTCTGTGGTCTCAAGGTCTATCCCTACTGGTTTTACGGCGAGCAACAGCGCAGCGATGCTGATTTCTACTATCGGGATTACGCATCCGGCTGGTCCGTTGCCGTAGGCAAGGACGGGACCTCGTTCTGGTATATCGAGCCACCGGCCACGGAGTACATCTCCGCCGACATAGATGCCATCAACCAGCATTATTGCGCACCATACGGCTATGGTTATTAGTGCGCTACCCATATGAGACTGCACATTCGCTAATACTGTGCAGACCTGAAGCAAGACTGGGCTCAGGACATCACGATTACCCGCAGGGCATCGAGGCGCACCCGGGCGTCCTTGATGTAGATGGACAAAGCGTCCTTGCGCACCTCCATATGTTCCAGCTCGTCAGATCGCACATTGGGATTGACCCCCATCAGGTAGCGCAGGCGCTCCAGTTCCGCATCCAACTCCTTTTCCATGCCTGCAAGGGCCTGCTCGATGATGAGCCCTGCCCTGTTTTCCGCCAGATCCCCCCCCTGTTCCAACAGGCCTTCCAGGGGGGCCTTCAAATGCCCCAGCAGGGAGGCCGCCAGTTTGCGCTCACGACTCAGGCAGCGCCCGCGCAATTCCTGTGGGGACAACTCGTCGGCCAGATCCCTGCCCTGGGCGTTCAATAGCAAACGCATGGCGGTGGGCGGCAGAAAGCGCCGGATGTGCAAACCCCGGGGCGCCGGACATTCCACCACATACAGAAGCTCCAGCAAGGGCGTGCCCGGCCGGTAATCCGGGTGCTGGACCACGCTCATGGCTGCCGCGCCAAGCTCTTCCCCTGCCAACATATCCATGGACCCGATCACCATGGGGTGTTCCCAAGTGATAAATTCCCGGTCTTCGTGAGCCAGCGCATCGGCACGCTCAAAGCTGAGGGTGAGCCCATCCGGCGGCAGCCCCGGGAAGCTGTCATGACGCATATGCCTGCCCGGCCTGAGCACGGTGGAACGGCCAGGACCCGGTTCATGTTCCACGCCGAAGGCGTCCCAAAAACGCATCAGGTAGTCTTCCAGTTCCGCATCCCCGTCGATTCGGCGAACGGCTTCGGCCAGTTCCGCCGCCCGTTCCGGCCGATGGGAGTGTAATTCAAGCAGGCGGTCGCGACCCTTTTCCAGCTCAGCCCCCAGCTGCCGGGTGAGTTCGTCGGCCCGGGCGAGCAGATCGTCCGGATTGCCGCCGTCGTCCAGCACCGCCAGCAGTTCGGGTTCGAGCCGCTCGTACACACTGCCTGCCGCCGGACACGGGGCCTGGAAGGCCCCCAGTCCGTCACGGTACCAGCGCATCAGGCGCTCGCCCGCACCGCCCTCCAGCACCGGCACGTGCAGTTGTATGGTCTCGCTCTGGCCGATGCGGTCCAGGCGGCCTATACGCTGCTCCAGCAGGTCCGGGTCCAGGGGCAGGTCGAACAGCACCAGGTGGTGGGCGAATTGAAAGTTACGGCCCTCGCTGCCGATCTCTGAGCAGATCAACAACTGTGTCCCCTGTACCGGGTCTGCAAAATAGGCGGCTGCCCGGTCCCGCTCCAGGATGCTCATGCCCTCGTGAAACAGGGCGGCATGTATGCCTTCACCATGCAGCAGTGCATCCGCCAGTTCGCGGGCGGTGTCGGCCAGGGCGCAGATCACCAGCACCTTGTGCGGCCGCAATTCCTGCAGAAGACCCACCAGCCAGGGCCGCCTGGGGTCGAAACCGGTCCAGCCGGCAACCCCCGCCTCCGGGGTCAAACGCCGCAAAGGCTCGCCCGCATCAGCATAGGCTTCCGGCCAGGGCAAGGGATGTACCCGCAACTCCCGCGCGGGAAAACCCCGGATGGCGGAGCGGGTGTTGCGAAACAGCACCCGACCGGTACCGTGGCGGTCCAGCAGATCCTGCAAGGCTGACTCCGGCGTCCGCTCCCCCTCGCCCAGGAGTTCGGTTTGCAGACGCCTCTGCACCGGACTCAGCTCTTCGCCATCCAGCAGGGCAGATGCCAGCTTCCCCACCGGCTCGTAGGCCTGTTCCTCGGCGAGGAATGCCTGGTAATCGTGAAACCGCTCCGGATCCAGCAGGCGCAGACGGGCGAAGTGACCGGCACGACCCAACTGCTCCGGAGTGGCGGTGAGCAGCAGTACCCCCGGGGTGTGTTCAGCCAGGGCCTGGACAAACTCATACTCCAGGCTGGATGACAACTCGTCCCAGTGCAGATGGTGGGCCTCATCGACGATCAGCAGATCCCAATCCCCCTGCAGCGAGGCGCGCGCGGCGGCTGGACTGGAGGTGAGAAATTCCAGGCTGCACAGCACACGCTGTTCGGCCTGGAATGGGTTGCCCTCCCCCATGGCTGCGATACGTTCGGCATCGAACAGCGCGAAGGACAGGTTGAAACGGCGGCGCATCTCCACCAACCATTGGTGGATCAGTGACTCAGGGACGATGATGAGTACCCTTTGAGCACGCTCGCTGAGCAGCAGGCGGTGCAGAATCAGCCCAGCCTCGATGGTCTTGCCCAGGCCCACTTCGTCTGCCAGCAATACACGCGGGGCATGGCGTCCGCTCACTTCCGCGGCTATATGCAATTGGTGCGGGATCAAGCCCACGCGTGGTCCACACAGACCAAACACCTCGGAACGCCCGGCCCGGCCCATGGCCTCCCAGGTACGCCGTCTCAGCTCGAACCAGATGTCCGGGTCCAGACGGCCGGCGAACAACCTGTCCCGGGGTCGCCCCAGTCGCATCTGATGATTCAGCCCGGATTCGGGCAATTCGCGCACACTGCCATCCGCGTCCCGCACCCTATAGCTCAGCACGCCATCCGCCTCCAGCACCTCAACCACCGTGGGGAAGGTGCATTGTGTATCCTCGATGCGGTCTCCGGCGACAAAGCTGACCCGGCTCAAGGGCGCGGATTGGCGGGCATAGGTGCGGGTCTCACCACCGGCGGGAAAGCTTACACTGACCCGGCGCGCATCGGTTTCCAAAACCAGCCCCAGGCCCAGGTTCGGCTCGGCGTCACTGAGCCAGCGCTGGCCAGGCTTGAAGTCATGATGCATGTGGCGGCACACACTCGATCATCAGTACCGTCCCATCCACCCCGATGACCCGCACCGTGCTGCCGGCGGGACAGTCCGGGCCGTTGACCTTCCAGCTGGTATCGTCCACCCGGATCTTGCCGACCCCGTTGACCACCGCCGCATCCAGGGTGAAGATCCGGCCGGTATACTGCTCACCGCGGCGGTTGAGGGTGGGCTGGTCGGTTTTGATGGGATGGCGTTTCAGGTAGCTGCGCCCGAGAACGATGCTGAGCACGCTGAGCACGGAGAATGCCAGGACCTGCCATATCCAGCTCAGCTCCGGCATAGCCAACAGCAGGAAACCCACCAGGCCTGCGGCAATGCCCATCCACAGAAAAAATGCGGCTGGTGAGAATACCTCCAGGATCACCAGCACCACCCCCAGCACCCACCAATGCCAATGGGTGATGTCGCTCGTCCAGCTCATGTCCATCAAACCGCGTCCTTATCGGATTTCTTTGTGAAGGCCTCGCGGGCGATCTCACCTATACCGGCGATGGAGCCGATCAGGCTGGAGGCCTCCAGCGGCATCATGATGATTTTCTGGTTTTCCGCCACCGCGATCTCCTTCAGGGCCTCGGTGTATTTCTGCGCCACGAAGTAATTGATGGCCCCCATATCACCCTTGGCGATGGCCTGGGACACCATTTGGGTGGCCTTGGCCTCGGCCTCGGCCAGCCGCTCGCGGGCCTCCGCCTCGCGGAAGGCGGCCTCCTTCTCGCCCTCGGCTTCCAGGATGGCGGACTGTTTCTCGCCTTCGGCCTTGAGGATGGCCGCCTGGCGAAAACCCTCGGCATCCAGAATGTTGGCGCGCTTTTCCCGCTCCGCCTTCATCTGCCGGGCCATGGCATCCACCAGATCCCGCGGCGGCGTGATATCCTTGATCTCGATACGCGTCACCTTCACACCCCAGGGGGTGGTCGCCTCATCCACCACGGACAGCAGGCGCGCGTTGATCTGATCGCGTTCGGACAATACCGCGTCCAGGTCCATGCCGCCCATCACGGTACGGATATTGGTCATTACCAGGTTCAGGATGGCATAGGTCAGGTTGTTGACCTCGTAGGCCGCCTTGGCCGCGTCCAACACCTGGAAGAACACCACGCCGTCCACCGAGACCATGGCGTTGTCCCGGGTAATGACTTCCTGCGTGGGCACATCCAGTACCTGCTCCATCATGTTCAACTTGGAGCCGATCTGGTCGACTATGGGTGTTATCAAATTGAGGCCGGGACGCAGGGTCTTGGTGTAGCGGCCGAACCGCTCCACCGTGTACTCATTACCCTGGGGCACGCGCTTGACCCCGAGCATGACAAGGATGACGGCGAGCACCAGGACTGCGAGGGCGAAGATATCCATGTTGTGTTCCTCTATAGAAAGGCGATTTCCAGTATAGCCAAGTCCCCAGGAGGCAGTTGGAATCAACCGCTCGTGTGGAACAGCCCAGAATCCGACGCCACCGCCTGGGCATAGGATGCAGAGCACAGGACATGTTAAATTGCCGGTAACCCCCGATACCAGAAAAATCCCTTCATGGGCATGCCCGCGATGCTGCAACTGCGAAATCAGTCGCTGTCTGCTAGCATTGAGCGAACATGCACACGAGGCAACCCCCTGAGGATCGAACATGAGCAACAGCGTTGAAGTCACCCTCCCCGATATCGGCGATTTCGAGCAGGTCGACATCATCGAAATCCTGGTCTCCCCCGGCGACCGGATCGAGGCTGAAGACTCCTTACTTACCCTGGAGAGCGACAAGGCGACCATGGAAATCCCTGCGCCCTACAGCGGAACCGTGAAGGATCTGCTGGTAAAGGTGGGCGACAAGATTTCCAAGGGCGGCCCCATCCTGACCATGGAACTGGCGGCGGGTACGAGCCCGCAGGACAAACCCGAATCCAGCGTGGCGCCGGTATCCGAGGTGATCAAGGGTCCGGCGGACATGAACTGCGAGGTGTTGGTGCTGGGCGCAGGCCCCGGCGGATACACCGCCGCCTTCCGCGCCGCCGACCTGGGCAAGAAAGTCTTGCTGGTGGAGCGCTATCCGGACCTGGGTGGCGTATGCCTGAACGTAGGCTGCATCCCCTCCAAGGCCCTGCTGCATACCGTGGAAGTCATCGAGGAAGCGGAGGTAATGGGGCGCATGGGCGTCACCTTCGCCAAGCCGCAGATCGATCTGGCAAAGATGCGCGCAGGCAAGGACGAGGTGGTGCGGAAACTGACCGGCGGCCTGGCGGCCCTGGCCAAACAACGCAAGGTGCAGGTCATGCAAGGCACGGGCAGGTTCGAGAGCCCCAATCGCCTCAGTGTCGCCGGCCCGGACGGCAAGACCTCGATCGCCTTCGATAATGCCATCATCGCCTGCGGTTCCAGTCCGGTGAAGATACCCGGCTTCCCCAACGATGACCCGCGCCTGTTGGATTCAACCGGCGCCCTGGAACTGGCGGAAATCCCGAAAAAGATGCTGGTGGTGGGCGGCGGCATCATCGGCCTGGAGATGGCCACTGTGTATGGCACCCTGGGGGCGGATATCGACATCGTCGAACTGCAGGATCAGCTGATTCCCGGCTGCGACCAGGACCTGGTACGGGTGCTGCAGAAACGGGTGGCCAAGAAATACAAACGCATCATGACCGGGACCCGTGTTACCGAAATCAAGGCCCAGAAGAACGGCCTCAAGGTCAGTTTCGAGGGCAAACAGGCCCCCGAACAATCGATTATCTATGACAAGGTGCTGGTAGCCGTGGGCCGTTCGCCCAATGGCAGGCAGATCGGCGCCGAGCATGCCGGCATCCATGTGGACGAGCGCGGCTTCATTCCTGCCGACGAACACATGCGCACCAACGTGCCCAACATCTATGCCATCGGCGACGTGGTGGGCAATCCCATGCTGGCCCACAAGGCCACCCACGAGGCCAAGGTGGCCGCCGAGGTGATAGCCGGCCTGCCGGCCCTGTTCGATCCACTGACCATTCCCTCGGTGGCCTATACAGACCCGGAGATCGCCTGGATGGGCCTGACCGAAACCGAGGCCAAGGCCAAAGGCATCGAATACGAAAAAGGCGCCTTTCCCTGGGCCGCCAGCGGCCGCGCCATCGGCATTGGCCGTGACGAGGGGCTCACCAAGCTGCTGTTCGACCCCGACAGCAAACGCATCCTGGGCGCGGGCATCGTTGGCCGCAATGCCGGCGAGCTGATCGGAGAGACCGTGCTGGCCCTGGAAATGGGCGCCGATGCCGAAGACATAGGCCTGACCATACACCCGCACCCGACCCTGAACGAAACCATCTGCTTCGCGGCGGAGATGGCGGAAGGCTCCATCACAGACCTGATGCCGCCACGCAAGAAAAAGTAGGCTCCGCCAGGCGGACCGAACGAACAATTAACCCCAAAACCTAAGCAGTGTATAAAAATGTACCGAAAAGAACTCAAAGTCCTAGACTGCACCATCCGCGACGGCGGCCTGATCAACAATTATCACTTCACCACCGACTTCGTCAAAGCGGTCTACAGGGCCGCCTGTGATTCCGGCGTGGACTATGTGGAGCTGGGCAAGAAGCTGGAGGTCAGCGACGTATACACCAGAGAGAAATACGGCCCGTGGAATTTCTGCGACGATGACGACCTGAAACAGGTCGTCGACTCCCATGAATGCGACAACCCGCCCGAGGTGGCGGTGATGTTCGATGTGGGCCGGGTGAACGTGAGCAAGCTGCAGGCACGTGACCTAAGCCCCATGGGCATGATACGCACCGCCTGCTACGTGCATGACATCGATAAGGGCATCGACCTGACCAAACGCAGCAAGGATCTGGGTTACGAGACCACCATCAACGTCATGGCCGCCTCCGCCTCCATCGAGACCGAACTGGTGGAAGGCCTGGAGGAACTCAATAATTGCGACGAACTGGACTGGCTATACCTGGTGGACAGCTATGGCGCCTTCTATTCCGAGCAGATCACCTACTACCTGAACCTGTACAAAAAGTACGCGCCGAACAAGCAATTGGGCTTCCACGCCCATAACAACCAGCAGCTTGCCTTCTCCAATACCCAGCAGGCCATCATCGATGGCGTCAACCTGCTGGACGCCACCATCAACGGCATAGGCCGCGGTGCCGGCAACTGCAACCTGGAACTGCTGCTGAATTTCCTGAAAAACCCCAAGTTCGACGTGCTGCCGCTGTACAAGGTGATACAGGAGCAATTCGTCCCCTTGCGTGAGCAGATTGAATGGGGTTTCAACGACATCTACGGCATCAGCGGCCATCTCAACCAACACCCCCGCGAGGCCATGAAACAACGCGCCAACCAGGACAAACGCGACCTGTGCTACGACTTTTATTTGAGCTGCGCGGACATGGATAACCCCGTGGGGAGCTGAACTGGTTTATCCATAGGCGGATTAGGCGTCACAACCACCCGCATGCAGGACAGCGTTCGCCCTGGACATCATATCCAGGGCGAAAATCCCGGGTTCAGACTTCAACAATCACTGCGGCCGAACGAATCGAGAACCCGTTTCACCACCACTGCCGCATCCCCGCTCCAATCCTATCCGTTCAGCAATTTGTGGTTAGGGCAAGGGTAATCCCTGCCTGCAGCCATAAACGGCAAATGTTTATCTGCTTGCACGTTTGAGCATCCTTTCCGTCTCATGGGTGCAAACGGGCGAAACCCCGTAGTTGTCTGTGAGCAATTTTATACTGGCGAGGAATTGAGGGTCCTCGCTTACCCGAACGGTATACAATCCAGCTATGGATATAATGGACCGGCGGAAAAATGGGCGGGGAGGTAAAAAACCAAGATGGGGCAAATCATAAGCAGGGGGCTGATGTGGACTTTCATCATAGCCACCGTTTGGTATTTCTCCCAAAAATACCGGGACAACTCACCCAGCGATGCCCAAGAAAACGCAATGTTGGATGCCGCCAGACATTACCAGGAACAAAAAGCACGCATGCCACAAGCCACTTCATACCCCCCAACCCCGGTCACCAACGGAGATTAAGCACCAGAATGCTCAAACCTCGAGCTATTTTTACCACAAATTTCCGTAAGATAGACACACCACTTATCCCTGTCTCGAATTTATCAATGTAAATAATTGCTTAAATCACTAACCAAAACACTATTGCACAATTACCACTGTTGCGAACATGGCACAATTGGACTAATATTCAACCATCGACACATTGATCCCCAGGAAGTCTGACAGCCGCCATGATCACCATCGCCTTCAACAAAAACGGCTTTCTGCCTAAAGAGCGGGACAGTCAAACCCCCAGCGCCCCGTCCAACGACAATACCGACCAAGCTCTGGGCGTAATTGAGCGGCTGAAGGATGAGTTCGGCGATTACACCGATCCCCTGACTTACGACTGGAGCTGGCGGGAAAAAGATTAGACATCTTATGGTCAGTCTGTCGAATGACAGATGTGTCTGGAAAAAACTCCGTGTAGATCGTCCAGTACCGCGGCACCATTCCCCACACCGGCATGTCCCTGTGGGTGTTGGCAGCCTGATCCTATTCGGCCCTGGCGATAGGCAATGCCCAGCCGGCCAAGAATTTCTGCAAGAGTGATCTGTTGCAGTGGCATGGTATCTGCCCATGCGGCACACACCACAACAGACTCGATTTGCTTTGACCAAGCAGCGTGTTAATTGGCGCGCCCGACAGGATTTGAACCTGTGACCCCCGCCTTCGGAGGGCGGTACTCTATCCAGCTGAGCTACGGGCGCATATCACGATTATTGTTTGTTCTGCATCCATGTAATTTCAGACCAACTCGATCTTCCTGTCCGGTCTTGCGCCAGTCAAGCGTACGATTGGAACACGCTATGCCAATGCCTGACTGTCCGTCGCAAGCGAGGCATTCTACCCTCACCCATAGTACATGCCAATATGAAAATACAATTTGTAGGTTTGCTGGCGTTGACCTGTTCGCCATCCAAGCGTATTATCCCGCTTCTTCACCACGGCCCACCACTTGGTTTTCGAAGTGGTGGCAGACGTTGAAGCGGGGTATAGCGCAGTCTGGTAGCGCGTCTGCTTTGGGAGCAGGATGTCGGGGGTTCGAATCCCTCTACCCCGACCAAACCAAGGCAAGTGGCAGATGCGGCCGTAGCATGCAAGCGCCCGTAGCTCAGTCGGATAGAGCAACGGCCTTCTAAGCCGTGGGTCGCAGGTTCGAATCCTGCCGGGCGCGCCAAAAGCCCAGTGCTTTAAAGAGTTGATATGGTGGCTGTAGCTCAGTTGGTAGAGCACAGGATTGTGGCTCCTGTGGCCGTGGGTTCGATCCCCATCAGCCACCCCATAGATGTATATTCTGCATAAATTTGGGCCGTTAGCTCAGCTGGTAGAGCAGTGGACTCTTAATCCATTGGTCGAAGGTTCGAATCCTTCACGGCCCACCAATATCTTATTTATATACAGATAGTTATAGGTCTTTTTTCAATTGCTTTCGACCCCGTTTGCTCGGGCAGGTACACTGCCTGTGCGGTGCCGAATCTATCCTTGAGCGTGCGTCCCTGCGCGTCTGTTCGTGAATGATCATGAACTCCGTTTTCGGCGAATCAAAGTCCGTGCGCTTCAGTTCGCCGTAGTGCGCCCATGTGCGCGATCGATACAGGGATGCAGTTGGATTTCCGGTTATCGTATCCTGCAGCGCTGAGGTCTATGGCGTCGTGGCGTCCGTACCCGGCGCACCATTCCCCGATCGCGAGCAAATCGGCCGCGAGCTTCTCTCTATCCCGATCTTGCCTTATGCGTTCTAGTATAGCGATGCGCAAATACCTAGCAGTATAGACGACGGACTAGACAACCCATCTTATTGCTGGCACCCTATGGTCGGAAAGTACCGACCAAAATAGGAGGGGTGTATGAGGGTGCCGAAATATCGTATCAGTCTGACGCAACAAGAACGAGGAGATCTTTTTGGTATTACCAACAAACATACGGCAAAACAAAGCGTGGTGAAGCGCGCAAAGATTATTCTGATGGCAGATCAAGGGAAGATGAATCAGGATATCGCGGAGGATCTGGGCGTGAACGTTCATGTGATTACCACCTGGACGAAGCGATGGCTGGAAAGACCGAATGATCCTGTTGAGGAAAGACTGCAAGATTTGCAGCGCCCAGGGGCTCCCGACACCATTACCCCCGAGCAGTGGTGCCGGATCATCGCACTGGCCTGTGAAAGTCCCGCGGACCATGGACGGCCCATCACCCGCTGGACGCACCGGGAATTGGCAAAAGAGGTCATCGAGCAGGGCATCGTTGAGAAGATATCGCCCTCTCATCTGGGGCGGATTTTAAAAAAAAGACCTGCAGCCACACCGCAGCCGCTACTGGCTGAATGCCAAAGCGGACGAACGCAAAGAAGCCAGAATAACTGAGATCTGCGGGGTTTATCGCAAAGCGCCCGAGACGGATCGGGAAATCACCATCAGTGTTGACGAAGCAACCGGTATACAGGCACTGGAGCGGATTGCGCTGGACTTGCCGATGAGGCCGGGAAAACCACAGGCAAGGGAGTTTGAATATAAGCGCAACGGCACCCAAACCCTGATTGGGGGGATCAATGTTGCGACGGGTGAAGTTCAGGGAATATGCGGCGATACACGTACCGAGGAGGATTTTGTTGCCTTTATCCAGTATCTCATCGAAAGTAACCCGGGATATGCGGTGTATCATTTTGTGGCCGATCAGTTGAATACCCATAAATCCGAGAGCCTGGTGCGATTTGTGGCGGAGTTTTGCGGGATGGAGAAGGATCTGGGAACCAAGGGAAAGGAAGGCATCCTACAGTCCATGGAGACGCGCGAGCGATTCCTGAACAATCCGAATCACGACATTATTTTTCACTACACTCCCAAACACGCCTCATGGATGAACCAGATCGAAATATGGTTTGGGATACTGATGAAGAAAGTGATCAGACGCGGCAACTTCCTTTCGAAGGAAGACCTGAAAAACAAAATTCTCGCATTTATCGAGTATTTTAACGAGACGATGGCCAAGCCTTTCAAATGGACGTATCAAGGAAAAGCGCTTACTGCCTAATAATTCTGATAGGTATTTATGCATCAGTGTACTAGTCTCTCTCTGAGCGCTTCGACGACGGCTTGGGTCTTGCTTTCGCCCGTCAGTTCGGACAATGCGTACACGAGACGGTCCGCCTCGGCGTTCTTGTGATGTTCAGCGACATTCAATTTCTGCCTTGATAGCAATGCTTTCTACTCTTCTACCATCGACTTTTTATCGGGTCAATCCCGGTTCAGAGGGTCAAAGGTCGATCAAAGCCGTCCCTCGATTCTGTACTATATGTCCATGCACAATCCCGAGCTGCAACTGGCCAGGGACTTCGTTTGCCATACCAGCCACAACGTCTTCCTGACGGGCAAGGCCGGTACCGGCAAGACGACCTTCCTGCACTGGCTGAAACAGGACTCGCCCAAGCGCATGATTGTCACCGCCCCTACCGGGGTGGCCGCGATCAACGCGGGCGGCGTGACCCTGCACTCCTTCTTCCAGCTCCCGTTCGGCCCCTTCGTGCCTGGCGGTGAGGTCCAGCGCCAGGCCCAGGAGCGCGGGTTCAACAGGCAGAAGCGCGAGATCATCGAGAGCCTGGCCCTGCTGGTGATCGACGAGATCAGCATGGTGCGCAGCGACTTGCTCGACGCGGTGGATTTTGTCCTGCGCCGTCACCGGCGCTCCGAGCTGCCCTTCGGCGGCGTCCAGCTGCTGATGATCGGCGATCTGCATCAGCTCTCGCCGGTGGTGCGCGCCCAAGACTGGGACATCCTGAAGGACTATTACGAGTCCGGCTACTTCTTCAGCAGCCGGGCGCTGCGGGTTACCCCTGTGGTCGCCATCGAACTCAAGCACATCTACCGCCAGTCCGACGCGGACTTCATCGAACTGCTGAACCGGGTGCGCGACAATCGCCTGGACGCCGCAACCCTGGAGCGGTTGAACACCCGATATATGCCCGGTTTCGCGCCCGACGAATCGGACGGCTACATCATCCTGACCACGCACAACCAGGGTGCCGATCACATCAACGAGATGCGATTGCACACACTTGCCTCCCGGCCTTTCACCTTCGAGGCGCGGATCGAAGGCGACTATCCGGCCCACAGCTACCCGACCGCCGAGACGCTGACCCTGAAGAAGGGCGCCCAGGTCATGTTCGTGCGTAACGACGGCTCATCGAAGAAGCGCTATTTCAACGGCAAGATCGGCACCGTCACCCGGGTCGGCCCGGAGCGGGTCGTGGTCCGCTGCCCCGAGGGCACGATCGAGGTCGAGCCGGTCACCTGGGAGAACATCGCCTACCGCATCGACCGGCAGACCAAGGCAATCTCCGAAGACGTCATCGGCCGGTTCACCCAGTACCCATTACGCCTGGCCTGGGCCATCACCATTCACAAAAGCCAGGGTCTGACCTTCGAGCGGGCCATCATCGACGCGGCCGCGGCCTTTTCCCACGGCCAGGTCTACGTGGCCCTGAGCCGCTGCAAGACCTTCGAGGGCATGGTGCTGAGTACCCCCATCTCGCGCACGGCCGTTATGACCGATCGACGGGTGTCGCACTACGTGGGGGAGGCCACCCGCCACCCGCCGACCCGGGAGCAGCTCGACCGCGCCCGCGTCGCCTACCAACAACGCTTGCTGCAGGAGTGCTGCGACTTCGACGGCCTCGGCACCCGGCTGAAGAAGGTCCTGGATCTGCTGCATGGCAACCGGCGCGTCATGGACCTGCGCGGTACCGATGCCATCGACGCCCTGGAGCGACAGACCATTGATGAAGTCGTCACCGTCGGTGTAAAGTTCCGCCGCCAGTTGCAGTCCCTGTACCGGGCAGACCGGATACCGGAGGACGACGACCACCTGCAGGAACGGGTGCGCAAGGCGTCCGCCTACTTCACCGCAAAGTTGCAGGAGGGACTGCTCCCCTGGCTGCGCGCGTTCGCATTCGAGACTGACAACAAGGCCCTTGGCAAGCGGGTCCGCCGAGCCGTCGAGGCGCTGCGAGAGGTCCTGGCGATCAAGACCGCCTGCCTCGAGAGCTGCCGGGAGGGATTCTCCAGCCCCGCCTACCTGAACGCGCTGGCGAATGCCCGGATCGACGCCGAGTCCCCCGAGCCGGCGGGTGGGAAAAGATTCGACGATCACGCCGCCGACGCGGAACATCCCGCCCTGCTTGACGCACTGAGACAGTGGCGCGACGAGAAGGCACAGGAGGAAGAGCTGGACGGCATCACCCGCTACCGGATCCTGACCCGGGCCCTGCTGCGACGCATCGCCGATGCCCTGCCGGACGGCCCGGAGGCATTGCTCGCCATCCGCGGCATCGGCAAGCCCACCCGCGAGCGCTACGGCGGGGAGATCCTGGACATCGTCTCCGACTATTGCCGTGCCAATGACATCAAAGCCGAGGCCCGCCCTCGGCCCCGCCGGCAGCCCGGGACCGAACCGCGGGCGTCAAAAGACGATACCCGCCTGATCAGCTATCGCCTGTATCAGGAAGGACTGAGCATCAAGCAGATCGCCGAGCGCCGGTCACTGAAGGCCACCACCATTGAGGGCCATCTGGCCCACTACATCCGCACCGGCGAGCTGTAGGTATGAGACTTTATCGGCGACGAGAAGATCGCCGAGATGGGTGACGACGATATCGGTCCGGTCAAGCGGGCGCTTGGCGACGACGGTTCCTATGGCGGGCTCGAGATGGTGAGGGCTCATCTGCAGCGGGATTGATGCGCCTGACTCACCCCGTGACCCGTTTCGCCGGGGCCGGCGATACCACCTCAGCGGCCGGCCTGCTCCAGGCGATCGATCAGGAACAGCAGCTCGGCGGATATGGTATTGTGCAGACTCGAGGCCTCGGCCAGGGCGCGGCTGCCCTGCACGACACGGACACCGCCTGTGTGCGCGCTGTTCTTCGTCCATCTTCGGGTCAAGAGGAACCGGGTAAACCATGTTCGACGAATTGCTTTTGTCCTTGACTGTCGACCAGTTGAAACCACGCCTCGCCTTGCTCGAAACGCGAGAGCACCCGAGCCGTAAGGCGGATATGATTGCCCTACTCCAGAGATATCTGCTTTCGCCACAGCTCAGGGACTATTGGGACAAACTGGAATCGGTCGATCGACATGCCGTGGCGGAAGCCGTACACAACTGGGATGGTCGGTTCCATGCGGTCCGCTTCGTCAATAAGTACTCGGATATCCCCGAGACATTCAGAGCGGAGAACCGATTAGGCGGCTCAAGACAATCCCGAAAAAGAAGCAGCGCATTGTCCCTCTTCTTTTATAACGGCAGGGTCCCCGACGAGCTTTGCGCCAGGCTGAAGGCATTCGTACCCGGGCCCAAGCCCGACACCCTGGCAACGATGCCGGACGACGACATGCCGGACGCCTATCCGCCCGAAGGGAAAGCGTATCCCGAGGATCCGGCCTGTTCGCCTTTTCGGATCAGAAGGGTGGCGATGGAGACGGTAGTGCGTCACGACCTCCCGGCGCTCCTGCACCTGGTGGACAGCGGGCAGATCGGCGTCAGCGACAAGACCGGCCTGGCGGCTGCCGCATCGTTGCGCAAGATCGAGGCGGTCCTTATGGGCGGCGACTTTTACTCCGCGGAAGACGAGAAGGGCCTGAAGAAATGGGATCCCGGACCGCTCCGTCCCATTCGTCCCTATGCATGGCCCGTGCTGCTTCAGACGGGAGGACTGGCGAAACGCAACGGAAAAAAACTGGACTTGACCCGCAGAGGTAAGACCGCTCTGCGCGACCCTTTCGCCGATACCGTCAAAGATATTTACGGCCGCTGGCGCGACAAGGGGATGTTGGACGAATTTCGCCGGATCGACGTGGTCAAGGGCCAGGCCGGCAAGGGGCGGCGCATGACAGCCGCAGGAGAACGGCGGGCGGTTATCGAGGGGGCGCTGGAGTGCTGCCCGGTGGGCGAGTGGATGCAGGTGGATGAGCTGTTCCGTTACATGCAGGGGCAGGGACACGACTTCGAAGTGGCCCACGACTACTGGAAGCTCTACGTGGCCGACAGCAACTACGGCTCACTGGGTTACAGCGGATATCACGGATTCGACATCCTGCAGGGCCGTTACATCCTGGTCTATCTGTTCGAGTACCTCGCCACCCTGGGGATGATCGACGTGGCCTATGTCCTGCCCTACGGGATGCGCGACGATTACCGGGGCCTCTGGGGGACCGACGATCTGAGCTTTTTCAGCCGCTATGACGGCCTGCTCTATTTCCGCCTGAATCCCCTGGGCGCCTGGTGCCTCGATCTTTGTGACGGATATCAGGCTGCGGAAGCTCCCTCCGCCCCCTTGTTGACGGTGAGCGAGGATCTGCACATCGAACTGGTCCGAGCGGCCGAACCCGGCGAAGTGCTGTTGCTGGACCGGTATGCGCAGCGGACCGCGGAGCAGACCTGGCTGCTCACCGCCGAATCCGTCCTAGGGGCGATGGAACAGGGTCAAGATCCAGGGGTATTTCTCCAATTCCTCGAACAACGTTCAGAACGGCCGCTCGAGCCCACAGCGACTGATTTCTTTACCGAAATCAAAAACCGGAAGGTTGCGTTGAGGGATGGGGGGACGGCCCGCCTGCTGCATTGCGCCGACGCCGGAATCGCCCGGCTGCTCGCCAGTGATCCAGCGACCCGTGATCATTGTCTGCAGGGCGGTCCCAAGGTGTTGGTTGTCCCCGAGAAGTCAGAGAAGGGCTTTCGCAGGGGGCTGCGAAAACTCGGTTATATCTTTCCGGCAGGGTAAACAGAATGAGTCACGAAGAAGGAAACGGGCCGGTCTTGGGCACGCCGACGAACACCGCGCTGATCGAGGCCTGCGAGCGCTATTCGCAAGCCGAGAGGGCCATCCTGCAGGTGTTGTCGATCGTCTATCAACCTATCAATCACACCACACTGCAGAAGATTCTCAGCCACCTCGATTGGCGCGCCCCCGACGGTACACGCCTGGCCGAGATCATGGCGAAGCCCTTGCGGGAGCGGTTTATCGCCGACGGCCTGGTAACCCACGAAAAAAGCCTCCTGCAGTGCCATCCGGATATCGTGGAGGTGCTGACGCGGCAGACGGCGGCCGTCGGCGTCTTCGGTCAAGTCGCCAAGGCGGCCAATGCGATCGCATCACTCGATGAACAATACACCGCGCGTCATCGGGAAGCGGGCCCGGTACACGTGCGCAAGCTACGCCTAAACCTGTATGGCGGCAACGAAGGCGCGGTGCTGAAACAACTGGGGCTCGACAGCTCGCCTTTCCGACTGCGGGATTACCAGTTAACCAAGAGTCTGGTGCAAATCTGTACCCGTCCCTTCGACCATCAATGGTTCGACAAACTGTCTCCGGTACTCAGGTTCCAAGTTCTCGCTTTCCTGTTGAGCGAAACCGCCGCTTATCTGCACGGCTCACAGGATGCCTGGCGTTTGATGACGGATGACTTCGGCGTCCATCCACCGCACCCCCATGTGGCCTTGTTCCTGGCCGAGCAATGGCTCTACCGGGGCGAGCCCGGGAAGGCCGAGGCCTTGCTGCCGGACGACTCCCCCGACAGCCTGTCGCTGCTGGGTTGGGCGCGGTTCATCCAAGGACGCTATGACGAGGCCGTCGGTCATTTCGACGCCGCGCTCAAGGCGGTAAGAAGGACGAGCCGCAAGCGTATCGTGCATATCCCTGGCCTTGCCGGGGTCTGTTTCATACTGGCCCAGCGGCACAGCGGCGACCCGTCCCACCACGAGCTGGCGCAAAAACAGTTGCTCATCGCGGAGAAGGCGACGGACGGTGACCTGTTCGACTCGATTTTCCGCCTGTTGGACGATCTGCTATCGGTCCTGGCGGGCCAGATGAGGGCCGATCAAAGCGTCTGGTTGCACAGAGATTCCCTGGCCATCGAGCCCTGGGTCGATCTGTTCCGCTGCCTGGCCCTGCATTGGCTGGGGGAGAAACCCCGTCCAACCCAACTGGCCCGGCTGCTCAAATACTGCGTTGCCGCCCGGGAGGCGGGCCTGTCCTGGTACGCCAGGGAGGCGGCCCTGCTGCTCGGGAAAGCGGGGAGACGGGGCGCGTGCGCTGAAATTGCCAGGGACACGCAACGGGCTGGGGCGTTTCAGCCGATCACCGACCTGTTTCACCCGGAGGCACCCTGGGAACGGACCTTGCGGGCCTTGAAGAGTGTCCGTGAAGGGCGTACGGATGACACCGTGGCCATCGCGTCAGATCGTCGCATGGTATGGCGCCTGTCTTGCGGCGACTCTTACTGCAGCCTCGAGCCTAGGGAGCAGAAACGGACCAAGCGGGGCGACTGGACCAAGGGCCGCGTCGTGTCGCTGGAACGCCTGTATCAGCAGCAAGAGGCCTTCGACTACCTATCTCTGCAGGACCGCCGGATCTGCGGGCGGATCGAAGCGGAGACGGTCTATGAGTACTACGGGCACTACCCCAGGGCCGTATACAGTCTGGACGGCGATCAGGCGCTGCTGGAGGCAATCGGACACCCGTTGCTGTTCTGGGCCGATGATCCCGAGCGCCCGGTGGAGCTGACCCGGGCCGAGCCGGTACTGGAGGTTCTACACCGCAAAGGCAAGCTGGAGCTGCGGCTTCAACCCTTCCCGCACCCCGAGGGCAACCTGATCCCGCAGCGGGAAGGGACGAGGAGGCTGCGCCTGGTGGCCTTCAGTGCTCAGCACCGGCGCATCGCCGATATCCTGGGCCAGGAGGGCATCACCGTTCCCCTGAAGGCGAAGCAGCAGGTGCTGGAGAGCGTTGCCGCCATCGCCCCGCTGCTCACCGTCCATTCCGAGATAGGCGCGGGTGGCGGCGCCGCAGCGAAGTCGGTAGCGGCGGACCCCATGCCCCATGTCCATCTGCGCCCGGCCGGTGACGGACTGGCCCTGGAATGTTACGTGCGCCCCTTCGGCGAGGCCGGCCCCCTGCTCCGTCCGGGTGAGGGCGCCAGCACCCTGTTCGCTGAGATCGGCGGCAAGTCGTTGCAGACCAGAAGAGACGTCGAGACGGAGCGGGCGAACGCCACACAGCTGTTGGACCAGTGCCCCGAGCTGGACCCGGGCGCGGAATGGGACTGGGTGCTGGAGGAACCGGAGTCCGCCCTGGATACCCTGCTGAGGCTCCAGGAAATGGGCGACAGGGTATCCCTGGAGTGGCCCCAGGGCCGGAAGATCCGGCTGACTTCTCCCGTCAACCTGGCGCAAATGCAGGTCTCGGTGCGCAAACAGCGCGACTGGTTCGCGCTCGAAGGCGAGCTCGCGCTGAGCGATCAACAGGTCCTTTCCATGAAAGAGCTGCTGGAGCTGCTGCGGCAGTCCCCCGGTCGTTTCGTGCGCTTGGGTGAGGGTGAATTCCTGACCCTGACAAAGGAGCTGCGCCAACGTCTGGAGGCGCTCCAGGCTATCGGTGACAAGGGCCGTTTCCATCCCCTGGCAACCCCGGCGCTGGAAGAGATCACCGAGGGCATGGAGTTCAAGGCCGCCAAGGCCTGGCGCGAGCAGGTGGCGCGCTTGGCCGAGGCCCGGACCCTGCAGCCCGAGCCCCCCTCGACCCTGCAGGCGCAGCTGCGCGACTACCAGCTGGAGGGCTTTCGCTGGTTGGCGCGGCTAGCCCACTGGGGGGCGGGCGCCTGCCTGGCGGACGACATGGGGCTGGGCAAAACCGTTCAGGCATTGGCGCTCATCCTGACCCGCGCGCCGGCGGGTCCTTCCCTGGTGCTGGCCCCCACCTCGGTCTGTACCAACTGGCTGGAGGAGGCTGCTCGTTTCGCGCCTACACTCAAGGCGCGGCGTTTCGGGCCGGGCGATCGCCAACAGATGCTCGACCGGGCCGGCCCCTTCGACCTAATCGTGTGCAGCTATGGCCTGCTTCAGACCGAGTCCGAGCGGCTGGCCGCCGTGACCTGGACCAACGTCGTCGCCGACGAGGCGCAAGCGATAAAGAACCCCAAGACCAAACGCTCCAAGGCTGCCATGGCGCTGCAAGCGGATTACCGTATGATCGCCACCGGCACCCCGATCGAGAACCACCTGGGCGAGCTGCGGAACCTGTTCCAGTTCATCAATCCCGGCTTGCTCGGCTCCCTGGAGCGCTTCAACCAGCGCTTCGCCACGCCCATCGAGCAACAGGGTGACCGCGCTGCCCGCCAACGCCTGAAGCAGCTGATCCGACCCTTCATCCTGCGCCGGCTCAAGAGCGATGTCCTCACCGAGCTACCGCCGCGCACCGAGATCACCCTGCATGTAGAGCTGAGCGACGAAGAGGTCGCCCTCTACGAGGCCATGCGCCAACAGGCCATTGAAACGATCCAGGAGGGCTCCCTGCCGCCCGGCCAGCGCCGGGTACAGATCTTGGCCGAGATCATGCGCCTGCGCCGGACCTGCTGCAATCCCAGACTGGTGATGCCCGATTCCCCCATCGAGAGCGCCAAGCTCCGGACCTTCGGAGCGATCGTCGACGAGCTGCGGGAAAACCGCCACAAGGCCTTAGTGTTCAGCCAGTTCGTCGGTCACCTGGCCCTGATCCGCGAGCACCTGCACGCCCGGGGGATCCGCTACCAGTATCTGGACGGTGCCACGCCGATCCCGCAGCGCTCAGCCGCGGTGGACGCATTCCAGGCCGGAGAGGGCGATTTGTTCTTGATCAGCCTCAAAGCGGGCGGATCTGGCCTCAACCTCACCGCCGCCGACTACGTGATCCACATGGACCCCTGGTGGAACCCGGCAGTCGAGGACCAGGCCTCCGACCGCGCCCACCGCATCGGTCAGCAACGCCCCGTCACCATTTACCGACTGGTGGCTCGCAACACCATCGAAGACAAGATCGTGCAGCTGCATGAGCATAAGCGCGGCCTTGCCGACGATCTGCTGGAAGGCAGTGACTTGAGCGGTAAGATGTCGCTGGACGAAATGATGAGCCTGATACGGGAAGGGGAACCGGAGTAATTGTACGTTGTCATTGCGACATTACCGTCGGTCGTTCCGGTTACCGCTTCACCCGCGCTTCTTGTACACGTCGCCTCGCTGACCCGCGGTCAGGATGTACACTAAGAGCTTGTGCCGTTGGACCTCATAGATCAACCGGATAGAACCGATACGCAGGCGCCAAAGCCCTTCTTCTCCCTGCATCGGTTTGATGTCCAGGCGATCGGCGTCGTAAGGGTCCTCGGCGAGAAGGTCGAGCTTGTTCCGGACTCGTCGGCGGATATTTCCGGTAGCGCCCTCAAATACTTTGCAGCGTGCCTGTGGACTATGACCTCGTAATGCGCATCAAAGATCCTTGCGATCCTTCCTCCAGTCTTCAAACTCGCTGTCGTCACCGTCTCTGAGTCGGCTACGGATTGTGGAGATCGCTGCCTGTTCCTTTTCTTCCAAGTAGTAGTCGTCCTCAAAAACCTCATAGCGACCTCGCGGTAGCCGCTCAAGGAATTCAATCAACTTAGGATACGTTTTTTCGTCGACCTGGACGGTTACTGTTTTCATGTGATTTCCTTACGTCATCCTGATCCAACAGTCCCGTAGGGCCTCCAAGTTCGCCTGCGAGTATGGGGAACCACTAACGCCTTCTGCCAACTTATATTCTAAGCCCCAAGGTATCAACGCTGCCAACCCGTCAGGTACACTGGAGGTACACCGCGAAGTTTCCCGAATGTGCACCAGAGTGCGGTATTGTGCGCTACGTTGCTGTTCGTAGGGGAATTCTGCTGTGCGTGCAAGTGCGCTACTGCGCGTGCTATTTCGTAATAAAAACATAGAGATACAGTTTTATCGGCTAACTCTTAATCCATTGGTCGAAGGTTCGAATCCTTCACGGCCCACCAATAACTGCCTGATAATCAAGCAATAAATAGTAAATCTCAAGAGCCCCTCACGGGGCCTTTTTGTTAAGTGTGACTAAAATGTGACGATAAAAGGTTCACTGCATCCATAACGTTGCTGGGGGCGAGATGAGCGTAACGCATGGTCACAGTGATGCTGGAGTGTCTCAGCAACTCACACACCTGCCGGATCGGTACTTCGTTCTGGACAAGCCACGAGGCGACCGTGTGACGCATATCGTGGGGTGTGAAGTAGTCGATAACTGCCCGCCGACACGCACCCTCGAATCCCTTCTTGAACCATTTAATTTGTTCACCTTTTTCATGTGCGAACATCGCGTACATGTGCAGCATGGGGCTTGGCTGTCGGTCTAATTCCGCAGGGGCTTCTGCGGCCTTTTGCAGTGCGGACAATAGCACCGGCAGCATCTCCATGGGGTTGCCGGTCTAATATCCATGCCGCTCAATACAGTGCGTTTAGATGGGGCTGAGGTCAACATGTCTCTCATACATTTTTTCAGTAAGTAAATGTGGGCGTTCCAAGTACCATTGCAACCTGGGTTTGTTGTTGTAGCGATAAATGGCCTTCAGTATCGGAATATAATATCGCCCAAACTCGTCAAAATAGCGTTCATTAACGTATCTCAGGAACTTCTCGCCATTACGCCCATTGGTCCGAAACCTGAATCCTGCGATCTCATCAAGGTCCATATCAAAAAAGTCGGGTGGTACACGCGCAGGCACACCAATAATTGGCTGATACTTCTGAACAAACGGAAGAACACCAAGGTTCTTGGTCATTTTTAATATTGCAAAATCCTCCGAGAGTCTTGTGTTGTAGCCAAACATGATCACAACAGTGACTTGGTTCTTTCCAAAACCACGGAGATAATCTGATTTCTTGTAAAACCAATCGGCCTGCTTCTCTGTGTTGCAACTAAAATATATCATCCTCTTTGTAAATCTTGAATTCACAGAGTTAACGCTTCTCAACAAATCGTAGTTGTCATCGTTTAAATATTGGTAACTATTCAGGGGTACTTCGCTAACGCACCCGACGGAACCAA
>RRYU01003703.1_pt1 | contig 69889 bp, 55 predicted proteins | sample 2162651 | NCBI WGS metagenome assembly RRYU01 (sample SAMN10267283, study PRJNA491782) | microbial mat metagenome | isolation source: biomat in the production well | place: Japan: Minami-Kanto gas field, natural gas well KTG3 | collected 2017-06 | reverse complement strand
GGGGGGTCCCTCCCTTTGAACCGAAGGAAAACAGAAAACGCTCGGCCGCATCGTAAACATAGACCTTGCTGGTTTCGGCACTTAAGAGGTAAATACGTCCGCGGCCGTCGATTTTGACGTCATTGACCCGTACCGGATTAAGGAGGTCGGCAGCAGCATCAGGGCGGGAACGTCCCGGGCGCGCCGGACGGGGGCGAAACTGTTCGGGGATATCCGCCGTTGCCGAAGGTTGACCGGGCACCGAGACAATAGCGCTGGTGTCTACTGCGATATCAGCGGTGTCCGGCGTTTCACTCTCTCCGGGGGTCTCTGCCCCGGCGACCTTGTCAAGGGGGCGCAAATGACGCAGATAATTGCCCTGGGCATCGAGCACCAGCGCACCACGGGTGGTTGTGCCGGCGACATAAATCAAGCCGTCCCTGCTGATGGCGATACTGCGGGGAGAAAAATCCGGCTCCTCGGCAATGGTGTCGAGAAAGAGTTCCTGCTTGATAAAAAAAGCGCCGCTGAGCACGGTAATGCGCGGCCGCTCACTGCGAACGTTGCGCACCTGCAGCAGGTAGACATCGCCATTCTTCTGCACTACGCCACGGCGTGGCGCCTCCACCCCGCGGCCGATGCCGATCGAGACCGCCGGGAAAAAATCGGCGCCATAAACCACCACCCGGCTGGTACCACCGTTGACCAGATAGATTTCATCTTCCTGGGAATCGTAAAAAACAATCGATGGATAATTGAGGGCCCGCCCTTCATCATCCACCGTCAACTGCGCTACCGAACGTAAGGGAATCTGGGCAACGGCAGTCCCTGCCAGCGCGACAAGGAGGCCGCAGCACAGCATAACGGCAACACCTGCAGAGAAAACAGACCTTAGCGCGCCTGGGAAAACAGTCTTTGTTCGGGTTATCTTAACTGATTCACACATCATTTCACTGCTCATGACATTCACGGCACAACCGCCCGCCTTGAGTGGTTTCAATCAGCAAGTTGGGATGATAGGAGCCGTGGGCTTCATGACAACTGGTGCAGCCGAACTCGCGCCCGGGGCGTAGCATATCCTTGGGGCCTATCACGGGATGACGCGCCACCGGGTGGGTGCCGCTCAGCGCCGGTCCAGGATGGCAGCCGCTGCACAGCTCGTTGATCGGTTTATGCAAAATATAAAGATTATCCGTTGCGTGGGGATCATGACAGGCAACACAGCCGGGTCCGGTCATCAGTCCATGGACATAGGGAACGCTCCGCTGGCGACGATCCTTGAGTAATGCTGCCATGTCACTATGGCAGGCGACACAAAGATCAGCAGCACCGTCAGCCCAGAGCTGCCGCCGGTAGGGTCCAGCGTGGGGATCGTGGCACAAGGTACAGCTGCCGAGGTTGATCGGACCATGAACCGTTTGTTTACTTAACAATGACTGTTTGCCGGTATGACACTCCACGCATAGCTCGCGGATACGTAGCTGCGGCATACCGATCTGCCAGGGATCCAGGGACTGCTGATGGCAGGCCAGACACTGTTGATTGATGGTTGAACTATGTTTCCACGGGCTGCGATCAACCATATTGCGGTGACAGGTCAAACAGGATTCCTGGCGTGGCAGACCCAGTTTGGTGGTTTTTCCCGGATCGGCCAGGGTATGGCATTCGTTACAGCTTGGCGGCAGATCTCCCCCGGCATGAAAAAAATAAAAATCCCGGCCGCGGGTGCGCAGATGAATTTCTGATTGGATCGGCTGATAATCGATACGGATCTTGTTCCCTCCGGGCACCAGGGTAAAGTTGTTACTCCCTGCCACCAAAGGTAGGCGATAATGCTGATAAATTCCTCTGCCGGTGGCAGCTTTATGCGTCACTACCGGATCGATCAGCCGCGCACTGTTACCTAACTGGATGCGCACCATCCGCTCCGAGCCGGTCTGTCGCACAACCAGATGGGTTGCGGCATGACGCGCCATCACGATGGAGCCGGAAGGAGGTGTCAGCACCTCGAGCTCCAACGCAGCTACCTGCACCGGTAGCAGCATCAGTACCAGCAGCACCTTGATGGCGATCCTCATGGCGTTACCACCAGATGGGCAGGCACCGCCCCCAGAGGGATACGGGTACTGAGCAGATCAGCATTGGTGTCGATCACCGTCACCCCGCCACGCAGCGTATCAACCACATAGAGCTGCCGATAGCGCCGGGCATAAACCATCTCAGCAGGAGTTCCCAGATCGCGTATCTCCCGCGCAATTCCCAGCTGCCCCGGTACCAGCACGGCAAGGTTTCCGTCAGCTGGATGAGCAACATAAAGCTGTTGATCGCTAGCAACAATCGTTGTTGGTCCGGAACTGACCAGTAAGCGCTCAAGCGGTGCGCGGCCCTGCAGGTCGAAGACCGCAACCGCGCTGCTCCCCTGTTCAGTCACATACAACCGCTGCTCCAGCACCGCCAGGCCGGCAGGACCGGCACCCGTCGACAATGTCCCCTGCACCCGCAGACTGGTCGGATCAAGTAACAGCACCCGTTGCGCCAGACCCAGGGAGACCGCGAGAAGATTCTGCTCCTCAAGATAAATCAGGTCATCGGGCTGGTAGCCCAAGGATACTCGTGCCACCAGGCTGCCCGAAACCAGGTCAACGCGGCTTAAGTAACCACTCCGATGGTCAAGCAGATAGGCCGTGCGCCCGAGGCGGTCGAGCACCATCACCCCGGGCTCATCATTCAGGGGGAAGGGAAAGCGGTCGATCACCCGATAGGATGACAACTCTATCATCAGCAGTTCACGCTGACGGGGCGCCAGCACATACAGACGATCCCCATCCAGGGCCAACCAGGTCGGCTCGCCGGCGACGCCAAAGGAATCAATCACGCGATTATTATCGGTCCGCACGACAAATACCGTATTGATGTCGGGACAACTGACGTAAAGCACATCAACTGGCAGTTCACCCTGCGCCGGTGCGGCAGAAAAGCCGCCGGCATCTGCCTTCAGGGCTAATGTTGCCGCAGCGTCCCAGGTGACAAACAGGCTTTTACTGTCGTTATGATCCAGCGCCAGCGCTGCGGTCAGGGGGATTTCGACCTCCATCCCCTGGCTCAGGCGCGGTTGCCAGGCACCCCTGCCATCAGGGGTCCAGATCTGGTCAATCTGCAGGCGCAGCAAGCTGTAGCGCCCGGCCGGCAGCGAACTGCCACCCAGATAAACCTGTCCAGCAGCAATCTGCTGAGCATCCAGGAGCACAGGCTCGCTCAGTAAGGGCAGCCAGACCCCGTCGGCAAGGATTTCAAGATCGCTCAAATCAACCCGGACCTGCGGTGAAAACTCATGTTGCAGGGCCAGAAACACACTGGTACGCGGCAAATCCTGCGGACTGAAAACGGTTCCTGATAACGCCCTTTCCCCCGGTGCCGACGGCAAAGCACAACCGCATAATAACAGCCCCGAAAGCAGCATGACACTGAGGCTGAGGGATCTGAAAAGCCGAATTGGTACGATGTTCAAGGGCATGTCATTAGTCCTTGTAGGTATGGCAAACTGCGCAACCGTTCCACGCCGGTTGATTGGTGTGGGAGTCTATTCCCGGCCAATCGCGGTACCCCCAGCGCAACATGGATGGATAGGGGGAACCATGGGGACGATGGCAGGAGATACAGGTCACCATGTCAGAGCCGCGGCTGATCTGGGAAAAATTTTCATCCCCTGCCCCCACCGTCAAGCGTGATACCGGCACCATCGGATCATAGTTAATAAAGTCAACAAATTCCCCTTCATTGGGGATGGCAACATCAATCGGATGACGGATCCAGGGGGAACCCTCACCGACATTGCTGTGAAAATTTCCATGGCAACCGGCACATTTCTGGCCGATAGATCCCGTATCAAGGTAGTCGTTATATAAACCGGGCTTGCCCTGATAGACATTATGGCGATTGGAAACCGGGTTCTGCTCCCAGTTGGGATCTTCAATCCCGATAACGCCCTGGGTCGGGACAGCGGCACCCTCACGTGCCTGCATTACCGAACCGAGAAAACGGTACCAGCCATGATCCTGACCCGCGACCACGCCGGAACCAGCGGCATGGTGCATGGGAACATGACAACCGCTGCAACCACTTTGCGCGTCTGCCAGGGTTCCGTGACAACTGATACACTCACCGCTGCGTGCTTCCCACCCCGGCGCATGGTTCAAGGTTCCATCAGCCGCAGAAATTCCGGCGACATTATGGCCGTAACCATCACCCGAGAGGATCCAATGAAAATTTCCGCCGGCCAGGGTTGAGGTCGCTGACCCATTCGGAGGATAGGTTGGTTCAAGCAGGTTAAAAACAATCGGCACACGGGTCTCACCATCACTACGGATGGTATCGGCCGTACCATCGGTATGGCAGCCGACGCAATCAGTACGCAGCAAATTGGCCAGAGGCAGACTACTGAGCAGGACCTCACCGGAGGCGTTACGGGTAAAGGCCACCGGCGCTCCCTGCTCGCTGTTATGCATGGTGTGACAGTTGGAGCAATTGCCACTGACAGCGGCCATGCCTGTCAGCGGGACGACGAACAGCAGCACACCATTGGTCGCCAGTGCGGTGATCCATCTGCTGATCTTCATAAAAACTTCCCGTAGCCCATCATCGTACCTCGTTAGCGCGAGAAGATCTCCACCCGGCCATTTCCCTCATCCACCACACACAGATTGCCCCAGGGGTCAAAACGGACCTGGCGGGCAAAGTAGAGCCGCCCGGTGGAGTGACCGGTGGTCAGGAAACGATAGCGAAAGCGGCCTGCCTCGTCATATACCAGGACGCTGTTCTGATGACGGTCGAGCACATAGATAAACCCGCCGGGACCGATCGCCACTGACACAGCAAAATCAACCTCGGATCCCAGTTCCATGGTCCGCTGCAGGGACCCATCTGCGGCAAAGCGCAGCAACTTGCGGTCTCGTCCGGCCAGCGCCAGCAGACCATCTTCAGCAAGAACAAAATCACTGATGCCGCCATTGCAGCTGCTGCAGCTGAAACGCTGAGTCACCTTCAGATCGGCGCCCAGACGCAACACTTCGCCGCCGGCGCGATCGAGGACGAACAGCTGCTGTCCTTGTGCGGCAAGCCGATCAGGAAAAACCCGGCGCGAGCCGTCCAGCAGCTGGTTGGTCTCGAGTAGCCGTGCCGCTGGATCGATCAGGGTCAGACTGTTGCCCCCCTTCTCCACCACCCACAACTGACCACTCGCCAGGCGCACCATATCAAAGGGCGAACGCAATTGATCATCAGCAGTAAAAGCACGAATAATGCCCCCCTCCCGGTCAAAGGAAACCAGGCGATTACGGCCGGTATCGACCACATAATAGCGTCCGCCGGCGGCATCAAAGGCCACCGCTGAAGGCATATACATGCTGTCTCCAACCTGTTCAACCTTGAGGCTCTGCTGCCATTGCCAGGGGGATTGGGCCGTGGCCGCGACCGGCACTAACAATACCAGCGTGACGAGAACTATGCCGATTGATGTCAACCTCTGCTTCATCCGCCAACCTCCCGTAGGGGCGCAGTCACTGCGCCCAGCGTTAATAATTCGCATGACACTGAACACAGAGTGCGCGCTTGCCACTGAACGGGGTGTGATACTCGTAATCGCTCCCCTTGGTGGCATGACAACTGCCACAGGTCATCATCTGCCCGGTGCGGGGATCGAACACATCTGCGCCGATCGGGTGACTGAAGGTTGCATGGTTACCATGACAGTCACCACAGACCTCATTGATCGGCCCACGCATCATCGCTGGATGGTTGGAGCCATGGGAGGCATGGCAATCACTGCAACGCTCGGTACGTTCATGGCTGAAGGCGGCCTTCTCATGACGGACAAAGGTCGCCTCATGGCATTCTCCGCAGACATGACGCTCCTTGCCTTTGAGCAGGCGCTCATCATCACCGGCATGGGGAGAATGGCAGGCGGTGCAGCCATTCGCTCCGTACCGCACCAGATGGTTGTGAGACGAGGCCATCTCCTGCGTCACCTGCGGGTGACAGCCGAGGCAGGCATCCATCCCCACCGGCTGACTGCCAAGGTGACAATCGCTGCAGCCCGCTGCATAGGCAGCATGCAACTGGTTACGAATCAACCCCGGGCGTTCACTGCCGTGGGGGTGATGGCACGAACTGCAGTTGGCCGGTGGCGTCGGAAAGTTGGGGTGTTTATTCACCACCTCAGCCGGCCGATGACAGGTCAGGCACAGCTCATCGGTCGCTTTGACCAGCAGGTACGCATGGTCTGACTGATGAGGCTGATGGCAGGCCTGACAGTTGCCGCTGCGGTAGGGCTCGTGGCTATTGGTGTAGCTGCGTGGCAGTTCCTGATGGCAGCCCAGGCAGGTGTTTACCGGTTGTTCCTTGAGCAAACCGGCATAATCGGCAGCATGAGGGCTGTGACACGCCAGGCAGTCACCCGTGCGCACCGGCTGGTGGACCCGCTGCTGGTCACCACCGACGGCGCTATCAACATGGCAGGTCAGGCACAGGTCCTTGACCGACTGCTGCAGTAACCCGGAATAGCGGGCAACATGGGGACTATGGCAGGACAGGCAATCCCCCTGCGCCGCCGGCTGGTGATTAATCTTCTTGCGGTAGTCGCTGCGGTCGTGGCACTGGAAACAATCCACCGCCAGAACCATGGAACAGGCCAGCAGCACTAAAACAGCACCAACGGCGGCAACCCTCACTGTTCTTGACAGATGTCTCATCAGTTCCCCCTTCCTTCATGACAGGCCCCACAGTTGTTGGGGGTAAAGGGCTGATGGCGAACCGGGTAGAGCAGGTTTTTCTCCGGGCCACCATGAGGATCATGGCAGGAAACACAGGAATCAGCTCCCGGCCTGATCCCCTCATGGGCCACCAAATATTGAGATGTTTCCAGGTCATGACAACCGGCGCACAACTCGCCCACCTGGGCCACGGTCAGGGCAGCAAAATCGGAACCGTGAGCCTGATGGCAGGTGCTGCAACTCTCTGCCGCCGGTTGATGCATAAAGCCATCACGCCAGTGTTCGGCAACCCCGGCATGACAATCAAGACATAAAGCCGGCTGTCCCTGCTTGAGATAACCACTGTGGACCGAGCCGTGCCCATTGTGACAGGCAGCACAATCACCTTCTTGTACCGGCTGGTGAGCAACGGCAACTTCCTTCCCCGCAGCGGCGACATCAGCATGGCAATCATAACAGGCTGCACCCGGTGTTCCTTTGATTAAGTAGGCCTGATCGCTGCCGTGGGGAGCGTGACAGAGCTGACAGTCACCCCCGGCGAAGGGGGTATGGGCGGAGTCCTGATCCTTGACCGCCGCCAGATCTTCATGGCAGCCAAAACACAGGGCGCCGCCCTTCATACTGGTATTCAGCAGTCCTTCATAACCACCACCATGGGGGGCATGACAGCTGGAACAGCTACCGGCCGCAAAGGGGCGATGCTGACTGTAGAGCCCCATATCGCCGCGAGTGCGGCGATGGCAGGAAAGACACAGATCCTGCTCTTTGTCATTGAGCAAACTTAACTGGGGCGACTGATGTGCCAGGTGACAGTCGCTGCAGCGCCCTGCTGCCGCCGGGGCGTGGGGTTGCAGGGTCGCAGCATAATGGCCGGTATCATGACAGTCAAAACACAGGCTGGTCGGTTCCTGTTTGAGTAACGGCGCCACCGGGCCGGCGTGGCCCTGATGACAGGCCATGCAGTCACCGGCGGCGGCTGGTTCATGGACACTCAGGATGCCTGACGGCTTTTCGTGCTGATCGTGACAATCAAGGCATATGCTGGTCGGCGCCTGATTCAGCAGCCCGGCGTATTCGCTGGCATGAACCCCATGGCAGGCCTGACAGTCGCCGCCCTGCACCGGCGCATGATGGGCCGCCGTTGCGACCCCTCCATGGCAGCTAAAACACAGGTCGCTATCAGCGCGAGGGGTGAGGATTTGATCAGCACTGAGTTCGTGGCAGCTGTTACAGCTGTCACGCATGGGAGCATGAACCACCTCGCGCAGCAGTCCGGCATCGGTAGAACTGTGCTGGGCATGGCAATCGGTGCAGCGACTGGTTACCGGGTATTGGTCGTGGGCAGCGATCAAGCTGCTCGCCGTCAGGGGATGACAGGAAGCGCAGAGTTCATCAGCGGACATGGTCAGCAGGCCGGATTGCTCGGACATATGGGGGCGGTGGCAGTTACGGCAACCGTCGACCAACGGCGCATGAACCGTGTCACGCTGAAAAGGTTCCGCCGCATGGCACTCAAAACAGAGTTGTTCGTAGCTAACATTCAACAATTTTTCATGCTCCCCATGATGGGGCTGATGACAATCTTCACAGCGACCTTCACCAACCGGCTCGTGCACCGCAACTCGCTCGCTGATATTGCTGAAGTCACTATGGCAGCCGACACACACCAGCGGTACCGGTTGGCGCATCAGCACCCGGGGTACCACGCCGTGAGAGATATGGCAGGCCTCGCAGCGCTTTTCCGCTACCGGCTCATGGACAATGCCGCTGCTGTACTGCTCCACCATTTGAGGATGACACTGGGCACAGGTGCGGCGCATGTCCCCGCGCCGATCTGCCGGACCGGTGGGGCCACAGGCGGCCAGCAGCAACAGCGCCGCGGCCAAGGCAAACGCAACAACCGCAGAATATCCCCGAGCACTAGTCATCAAACTCCTCCCAGTTCTTGTTGCAAGGTGCGCCACTGCCGGTTTTTAACATCGATCCGCGCATGTGCCCGCAGTTGATCAAGATAGGCCTGGCGTGCCAGCCCCAGTTGCTGTTGCTGCAATTCATCGCGGATACTACTGCTGACCTGCTCCAGAGGCAACGGACGCGCCGGTGAGCGGTGCTCCAGATGCACCATCAGGCGCACCCCCTGGGCGCGAAAGATATGGCTGGTCTCACCTTGGGTCAATCCTTCGACCACCTCACGCACCTCCGGATCGAGATGATTTAAGGGAAACTCCTGGGCGCTGATCTGTTGTTCAAAGTGCTCGCGCAACACCTGGCGGAATCCTTTGCCGGTCATCACATCGGTCCAGAAGCGATCGATGGGAGCCTGGGTTTCGTCGATCATCAGCATCTTTACCATTTCCGGTTGGGTATAGCGTTGCTGGTTCTGCTGGTAGTAGGCTTCAATCTGTTCATCGCTGACCTGCACATCCGGCTGCACCATCCGTTGTTCAACACTCACCGTCAGGCGGTGCTGATAATTGAACTGGTATTCCCATTTAAAAGGTTCACGTTCTTCAAACCCGCGGTCAAGGCTTTCCCAGTTGGTCAGACTCTGGGCGATGATATTGTCCGCGGTTTCAACTTTAAGCTCCTGTGCCTTCTGCGGATCAACCACCGCATGGGCTACCGTCGGCCGCGTCGCCTGCAGGCGACGGATCACCGCAATAAATTGCTTTTCCGAGACGTTATCGCGGGCGGTGGTAATCACCGGATCATCGCTGAAGCGGCTGTCGTCAGCAGTCAGGTCAAGGGCCGCCAGCCGTTCCTCATCGATGTTGACCTCATATTTTTCGCGCAGCCGCTGCAACAACTCCTGGGTGAGTTGCCGCTCCTGTTCACGGCGCAGATCCCGGCGCAGCCGCTCTTTCTGGCGCTCCAGATCATCAACATCGCCACCAAGCTGCTGCTGGAGGTAATAAAGTGCAGACCCACCCTGATGAAGTTCGGGGTCAACCAGGGCCCCCGGCTCGGTGGCACGAAAAATTTCGGTCCAGCCACTGTCAATGGCGCTGGGGCGCACCTGGTTTTCGCTGCTGGTCATGGGACCCCCGGCGGGCATCTCCAGTTCAGCCAGTTCAGCCGCACTGATTTCACCTTCTGCCACCCGGGCGTAGGCTGCGGCGGCTGCAGCATCGTCGCTGAACACCAGGCGCTGCACGGTCCAGCGCGGTATTTCATCACGTCGATAGCGCTCTTCAATCTGTTCGTCGGTCACTTCAATGCGGCTGTCCACCTCTTCATATTTCAACATCAACAGGCCGCGTGACTGCAGATAAATACGGGTCTGGCGTTTAAACCCCGGATCCTCATCAAGCCCCATGCGGGAGCCCTCCCGGGCCAGCAGCAACCAGTCAATATAGATGTCAGGGGTGGCCGGCAACGGCTCATTGTCGGTATTCCACAATTGCCACCAGCGGCGAAAATCTTCATTGCTGTAGCTGGTATCGTCGATGGTTACGAGGGTGTCGCCACCGAACAACCAAGCCGCCGCAGGCTGGACCGGAAGCAGGACAAAACAGGTAAATAAGATGATCAGGCTTGTTGCTAAAGATTGCATGGAACCAGTCCTTTTCTGAACCACAGAGTGATGATTTCGTCCGCCATCTGCCGGCTCAAACCGGTGACGGTATGAATACTGCCAAAGTGCATGGTCTTTTTATATTCAGATCCCTGGCGCCGATGAAAGGTCGTCCACAACACCTCGCCGCTGGAGCCATCGCGGATGGCAAGCTCAAACACTATAAAAGGATTGATACTGTCGTGATCGCCTCGATCCTCACGCATTTCCAGCACGCTGCCGGTGATCAGCAAGCGGGTATTGAGCCGCCCGCCAATAATCTGCAGCTGGTTCAGATCCGGGGTGCTGCCGGGCATGATAGCGAGCTGGCGATAGGCGCGTTGAATGTCGCCCTCCTGGGTCAGCAGATAATGACCGGCCTCCTGCAAGCGCGCTGCGAACACCTTGGAGACAATAGCATCGGCCATCAGATAATCACTGTTATTGGCAAAGGGGAGCACTGAAATACCGCAAATCGGCTGCGGGGGCAACGGGGCCATCTGGCGCTGCTGAGGTACCTGGTTACGCCCGGCGCAGCCGACCTGCACCAGCACCACCAGCAGGATCAAGAGGTAAAGGGCCGAACAGCGCGGCAACCCAGCAGTATCAGAATTCATCGACCCACCGTTCCGACAACACCTGTTGTTCCTCCTCTTCTACCTCTTCGTCCGCCGGTTGGGTCAATGTCGGCAGCAACTCACGCACATCCTGACGAAGCTGGTTTCCTAACACATCCTGGGCAAAGACAAAACCCTGCAAGTCATCGAGATCAGCTTCCCCCAGGGCGACGGAAACCGGCAGTTCCTGCCCTTCCCGGCGGACAATCAGTTTACCCTCACGCGTCCACAATTCCATTCGCCAGAAATCAAGGGGCACCTTGCCCTCATGGCTTAAATCAACTTGAAAAGCGTCCTGATGGCTCTCCAGGGTGGCGGCAACCTTCGGCAGGCTGCGATTAAGACCCAGCCAGTGTTCGGTGCGCGCCGAATTTCCGGCGAGATCCCAGACATTCAGCACAATGCGGTAGCGGCCATCATCGGCCTGACCATAACTGCTGCGGCCCTCCCAGACAAACTGTTCGGGCAGGGAGCCTTCCCCTTCCATCTCACCGATCAGGTTGCCGCTTTCAGCGTAAAACGCCAGCCGCCAGCGACTTAGCGGCTTGCGCACCAGCAGCCGCGGGATAATCGCGACCTGACGATTAAACACCGCTTCACCGTCGATCTGCTGTACGCCGCGCAGCTCCATGGCGACCACCGGCGCTGAGCCGTCGACGCGGTAATCACCGAGGGGAACCTTCTCGCTGCGCTCGTAGTCCGGCCATTCAATCAGCAGATTGACCGGGTAGTTGCCGTCATTCCCCTGGGCCGGCCAGTTGCCGGTATAGGTACGGCCGTCGGCTTCCATTCGCGCCGCATAAGTCCGGCCGTCGACCTCGAAAGAAACCTGCGGTTGATAATTACCGGTCCACAGTTCACGCAACCGTGCCTGGGTTCGCAGCACCTCGCCGGGGCGCAACTGGCGCGGCTCGAGCCGCGCCATATCCAGCAGCACGCTGGAACCTCCGGCCTGTGCCGTGATGAGCAGATGAGCGGGCCATTCCTGCTGTAATTCCGCCACGATGATGCGCTGTAACCCCGCGACCGAGCGGGGCTCACCAATCCCCAGCAGACGCCGTTCCTCGCTCGTACTGACACTGTTAACATAAGTCCAGACGGTGCGCGCATCACTGGTGCGGATCAGATTGAGGGTCAGACCAAGGGAGGGCTCAGGACGTTCGCGCCGCTGACTGACCGTCCCCACCAGCACATAAGCCGCTCCCAGATCAGTGCGTGCGCGGGAGATATGGTAGCTTTCGAGATGGCCGAGGGTGCGAATACGGTTATGGGCCATAAAGGTCAGCACCGTGTCCACCGCCACCACCGGATGGTCCCCGCGGGCCAGCTCTCGGGCCAGCTCACGCGTCAGTTCAAGATTGGCGTCATTGCGCCCCTCGGCCAGCTCCTGCAGGGGAAAAACCGCTACCGAAGCCGCCTGAACCACCGCCACCCACAACCAGCAGCACAGCATGATCAGATATTTAGCCAATCAACAACCCCTTGTTTACGTTATGTCCGTCCGGGTAAAACCGGGTTTTACCCCATGGTCGCCAGCAGGCGCGCCAGCAGATCCATGGTCACCTGAAAATGATCTTTCGGTGCCAGCCCGAACAGGCGATCGGCCAGGGAATAGCCGCTGCCGCGACCACTGGCCTGCCACAACAGCACCCCGGTTTCAGCGTCAATCAACCGCAGGGTCATACTGATTTCCGGGTAGACTGCGCTGCCCCGGGCATCACTGCCCTGCTCCACCGAACCCAGCATAAAGGCCTGAACGTTGATGACCTGCCCCAGGCGCCGCAAGGTTGGTGCATCAAGCGGGGTTCCCGGTGCAATGGCCTCCTGGGCGAGAAAGCTGTCGACCCGCCCCTTGTCGATGACATCGAACAGCCCTTGCGCCAGCACCTGGGTCATGGCAAATTCCCGGACCCGCGGCGCCGCATCACTCCCCTCAAAGGGGAGCACTGCCACCGCCTGGATGTGGGCAAAGCCGGCATCGGCACGGTTAAAGGACTCCACCGAACCGCGCGACGCGCAGCCGGCCAGGAGCACGAGCAGGCCGATCAGAATCATACTGCTGATTGTTTTATTCTTCATAAATTCCCCATTCATTCGTGTTTGCCGGTTTCCCATCCCTGTAAGGGTGATTCATGAATCGCCCCTACAAGCGTAAATTCAGTGATACCTGCACATCATAAAAATCGGTCTCGGCCAGGGTATAACCGCCGCGCGATTGCAAGGCCAGGGCCCGACTGATATCCCAGCTGCCGTTGAGGCTGAAACGGTTGGTCAGGGTTTCGGCATCGGTAATGTCATAACTGAAATTCAGCCGCGCCTTATCGGTACGCAACAGGGCCAGATTCAAGCTGCCACCCACCACGTCCACCTGGTCACTGTCGAGCAGATAGGCGGTGTAGAAGGCACGCAGCGCCAGCAGACTGGAGGGGCGGTACTGGAGGCTCAAGGTGGCGTCGGCCACTTCGGTGCTCTCGCTATCCCGGTCACTGCTGCGGTAGCTGGTGGTCAGATCAGCATTCAAGTTACGGTCGAGACGCGCATTAAGATTGAAGCGGCCGCTGAAGCTCTGATCGCTGGTCCGGCTGCCCCCTTCATCAGTGCGCGTCAAGTTGCGATTGTCACGCCAACTCAGAAAGAGAGCGGTGTTCAGATCGGGGTAGAGGCGCGCCGTGGTAGAGATACTGTAGATCCAGCCTTCGCTGATTTTATCATTATTACGGTAGAGATCGTTGCGAGTGATTCCGAACCCCAGATTCATGGTTGGCAGGGGCACCGTTGCCAGATTAAGGGAATAACTGCGGCTGAGCTGGTCAACCTCCTCCCCATCCTGATCCTCGGTATCTGATCTGCTCTCACTGTAACCAATCGATGGCGTAATCCAGGGGCGCGGCGTCCAACGCAAGCGGGTACTTATGGTGCTGCGGTCATCGTCGCTGCCGTTGTCACGGCGCAGGCGTTCCAGGGTCGTATTGATCGCAAGCTGTAGGCTGTTGGTCAGGCGCACCTGCAGGCCGGCGTTGGTCAGATGACGCTGATCGGTAATCGTTAAACTGTCCCCCTCATCGGGGCTGCTTCTGGTGTAGGCACCAACCCTGGTTAACCTGACCGGCACCAGGGGGTTATTTTGCGCTATCAGCAAAAAGCTTTCTCCTGCTGTTCCCGGCGCCAGTTCAAGGTAGTCATCCATCATAACCCCCTGCAAGGCCGTTGCTACCCGCGACCAGTCACCGCTGATAAAATCACGGCGGTAAATATCCCATTCCAGCAGTGCTGCCGTGGTCATATCATCAAACAACAAACGCAGATGATCGACCTGGCGCCCGGCATCGGCATTGACCTGAATCTGCAGATACTCTGAAGGCAACACCTCCAGCGGGGGGAAAAACCCATCAGCAGGATCGTCATAGAACGGATCCGTAGGATCCTCAACAATCGATATGACCTTGGTCGTGACGGTAGCCGGGACAATAAAATCAAAAACCCCGCCGTCTCCGGGGCGGCCTTTGACCTGGGTGCGATCGTCCTCAAACTGGTGACTGAAGGTATAACTGACACGGTTGTCCCAGAAGCGGCCACCGGTAGCAGCCCGGACAAAGTGATTACGGCGCTCGCTGTCAGTACCCTCGGAGACATCCTCGTCCCAGCTGGTGTTGTAGCGGTAATCAAGTTGCAGCAGGCGCAAGTCCCAGTCTAGATCGGCGTTAGCGTATTGCTGGATCTGTTCGGTGCGCTCAAAAAGATCGGTGCTTCGCTCACCGGAATCACGCTCGCCGTAGTTAAACCGCAGGTTCGGCCACCAGTCCCGCTGCCAGCGGCTGGACAGGGTCGCATCCCAGGAGTGGCTGACGCTGGTGTCAATATCGGAACCGCTGTATTGACTGGCCGAGCCGGCAAGCTGGGCGGAAAACAGATCGTTGATAATACCGAAATTGACCGACGGGGTGATCTCATCCACCTTGACCATGCCATCGCCGCTGTCACGCTGGATTCGGGTATAGCCGACCGTCGCCGTGGCGCTCAGGGCATGGGTCGGTTGCCAGGAAAGTTGCGGGCCGACCCCAAGGGTATAGCGCTCCTGAAACTCGTCGCTGCTGTCGCGCTCCTCGCCACCACTGCTGCGGTAGAGCCAATAGCCATTGAAATCAAGGGCCGTGACCGGAACCGGCACAGTGCATAACAGCAGCAAGGTGGCAAGAACGACTCGATGCATCAGTAACCCGGTGCCCGATGGAAAAAAAGGTTTCAGGAACAACGCTGCACAGATGAGCGCCAAGAATAAGTTTGATCAGTACTGATCATAAAAACAGAACAACCGGCCCCGCTTTGGCGGGGCCGGTATCACAGACATCATGTCATCACACACTGCGACAAACCGCAGAATTACAATCAGATAAACGAGCTGCTGCCACCCTTACTTGTTGGTATGGCAGGCCAGACAGCCATCACGATCAGCACCTGTAAGAGAGCCTCCCGCATCCATGGCGGCATAATCAAAACGCAGCATGGCATTGTATTCAGACGCGTGGGCCTGGTGGCAGGAAAGACACATGACCATGTCGGCACCTGGGGTAACCGTGCCACTTGGAGCATCAAAAGCTACAGCGTCAAAGGTGGTAGCATTACGGGCAACCGGAGCTGTTATGTTGTAGACGGTGTAAGCTGCATACTCCGAGCCTACAGTATCTGGAATCACGTAGTCAGAGGGGTGGCGCAGGAAGGCGCCGGATGAACCATTTTCTGTGCCCATTGAGTGAAAGTCACCATGACAGGTGGAACAGAAGCCGCTCATGCTCTGGTTGGGCACTAATATCTGGGAATCTAAATCTTTAGTTGTTCCCCCAACGTGACAGGTATTGCATGATCCAGTACCACTAGTAACGAGTTGATCAGTGGCATCTCCAAAGTACTCATTATGACTGGTACCACTGAGATTCTGCCACGGCCCAGCGGCATCGGTATTCCCCATTCCTTTGAGGCCGGGGATAAAACGATAACCAGCGGCAACCCTAGCACCATCATGGGTTGCAGCAACATTCTGCACAGGAGACCTTTTACCATCGGTACTCTGGTGGTGGGCACCGCTGATGGCGGCCATACTGGTCCGCCGAACACTGGTAGTTACGTCTTCACTCAAGAGCTGGTTACGGGTACCATGACAGCCGCCCGCACCGGCACAGGTAAATCTGGTGAAATTATTTGTACCAAAAACGCTTTCATGGGAAGTATTGTCCGTAAAACCTGGAGGACGGGTATAGTCCGCGCCGGTAGTATCGCCATCCGGGAACAGATCGATGACATTGTGCCCTTTGCGGTTGGCATCAGCGGGGTCAGCATCGGCGATGTACCTGAAGTTACCAGCGGCTAGATCACCGGTAGCGTCAGCGTGATACACCTGTGGAATACCGTTTACAATTTTACTGGTATTCTGCGCGTGACAGGCAATACAGTCGAACTTGAGCAGGTTGGCAATAGGGGTTGCAGAAGGGGTGGCAGTAAGGCCGGTTACAGCAACGGGAGCATTTTCCTCACTGTTGTGCATGGTGTGACAAACAGCACAGTCACCGGTAATAGCCGCCGCCGCCGCCAAAGGGAAGCCCAGCAGGGCAACCAGGGCAAACAACAAAGTCTTTTTCATTTTTTACCTCCTATTAATGTGGTTGTTACGACGATCATCCATTGATCGCTCTCAAACGGTGTTCATGCAGTCGGCAACCTTGATTGACAGATCCCTGCTGACCGACTGGTGGCAGTGAACACCCAGTCAGTGTGCAGACTCCGTACCGAGACTTGAGGAAAAAAGAAAATTTATTGGTTAAGATGCTTATAATTATGTTTTTTCAGTGGCTTACAGGCGAATGAATTATCTTTGAGGGGGGGGTGGGGATGGGGTGTTCAGGGCAAACAAGGGTGCAACCAGGGGAGCAGTCCGGGGATTTCACCTGATCGATCAGGTGAAATCCCCGGATTTGGGTGAATTGGCTAAAACTGGTTTTCCGTCCACATTTCCGGTGCAAAGCGCACCGCCTGGTTGCGACCGGTGTCCTTGGCACGATAGAGGGCAACGTCAGCGAACTTGATGCACTGCCAAAAGCCGTCGGCATCGGTGGGAAACTCGCTGACCCCGAGGCTTAGGGTTTTCTGGATGGTGCCACCCGGCACCTTGAAACGGTGACCATCGAAGACCTTGCGGATTTTTTCAGCGACCTCAATGGCATCGCCAGGATTGATATCCGTCAGCATCACGAAAAATTCCTCACCACCGAAGCGGATGGCAATGTCCTCGCTGCGCAGTGATTTCTTGATCAATTCGCTGGTTTCCTTGAGAATCTCATCGCCGACATCATGACCGTAATTATCGTTGACCTCCTTGAAATAATCGAGATCACACATCACCAATCCGAGGTTCTTTTTCCGCCGCAACACCCCGGAAAGAATAAAGTTGGCGTGATCCTGCAAAAAGCGGCGGTTATACAGCCCGGTCAGGGGATCTTTAAGGGACGACTCGCGCAGCACGGCCATCAGGCGCTTGGCTTCGATCACCGACAGGGACTGCTTGATGTAGGTTTCGGCCTTGAAAATACGGCGCTGGATATCGGCGCTTTCAACCTCCGGTTCAAACATGAACTGCACCACCCCACCGGTACGGCCGCCAATGATCAGGGGCAGACAGACATGTTTTTTGCCGGTTTCCATTTTGAACATCTTGCAGATGTTGGGATAGGCAACGGACGAAATTTCGTGACCGGTTTTTTTGGCGCGGCACAGATCGCAGTTGATAAGAATTTCGCTATCGCAGGCCATCTCTTTAGTGGAAAGGGTCGCCGGATAGACCGGGAACATCTCGCGCTGATTATCCTTGACCTCGTAGATGACAAAATCGTCGATCTGGGCCTCGCGCTGGAACACTTCGGCGATGCGCGTGTAAACCTCAACCAGTTCTGTGTCTTCTTCAATCACCCGCTTGAACATACTCATGGAATAGACGGTATCAAGCAGTTTGTTAAATTCCTGGGAGAGGACGCCGATTTCGTCCTGGGAATTGATTTCGATTTTATTGGTCAGGTCGACGTCACCGGTGCCGACACTGTGAATCTGATTGATGATACGGCTGATGGGGCGGGCCAGGGCGGCGGAAATCCAGCGAGTAAACACCAGCAGCAGCATAATAGCGAGGAACAACACCACCAGAATGGCAATGACGGTCAGGCGAATGATCTCGTAAATCTTTTCGGCTGAGACATGATAGAGCTGGCCCAGGCGGGCGGAAAAATCAACGGAAAGCTGGCTGGCCTCATGAATCTGCCCGGCCACGCGGTTGAAACACTGGTCGAGGTCGCTGCCGTTACTGCGTTCCCCCTGAATAACCATCAACTTGCTGGAATAAAATTCGCTGTAGGATTTGTCGATGACATCGACCAGGATGGTCAACTCCTTGAGAAAGGCCACCCCCGCCGGATCATTACTGAGGGAGGTGGTCTGCAGGGTCTCAAGCAGGCGCGCAGAGTCGTGGGAATAGTCATTAACCTCGCCCCCTAACGCCAGTACCGAGATAAAATCGCGGATATCACGCAAGCGCTTGAAGGAGAGATCCTGCAGCCGGTTGATGGTCTGGACTTCCTCGGCCTTGAGGATATTGGAGGCATCGATGGTCATGGCCTGAAGATTGCGGATGACCTTTTGTACCACCTTATCCTGGGGGACCGCGTTATTGACAATCCGATCGTAGTGCATACTGATGCCGATCATACCGACAATAGTAAGCCCACCCATGGTCAGAAACCAGAACAACACGCCAACCGAAAAAAGCCGGAATTTTTTACGAATCGGCAGGTCGATAAAGGTCAATATCCGCATCAGCCGCCAGCCGAGATGGTACTTTCCGGAATCATCCATGGGTGCTTTCTCCCTCTTTTTAATCAACAATTGGCCAAATTAAGCATTTGCTAATTTTATTGTCAACATTTTTCCTCTCCCATGAAAAAGTTTTTTTGTCGACTTTGCTTGCATCCTGATCACTTTTGGCTATCATCGGCACATTGACGATCCCTGCGATAAACCTGCTGTCATAGCTGCCGGATGCCCTTTTGGGGGCGGCCGGATATCTTATTATCTGCCCGATGTCTATGGGTTTTCACCGCTGTTGCGGTATTTGAATGACATGGTAATTTTATCGAAAGGGAGAGCACATGATGAAATGGTCGTTTAACTTGCGCTGGTTGTTGTTACTGCTGGTTGTTGTTGTCACATTATTTACCGGCGGTTGCAGCACCCCCCGTACCACCACAGGGGAAACCCCCGAAACCGTGGCCCCGGAACCTGCGATATCCGAACCGATGGTCGCTACAACCGCGGCAGAAGCTGCAGAGAAAACCCCACCGCCGCCACCACCGCCGCAGATTCATCTCGATCCGGAGCAGACGATTAACTACCGTTGCAGTAATGGCGTGGTGTTTCAGGTGCAAGCGGACGAAGAGCAGGCGCGCCTGGTCGCCGGTGGCCATGAAATTGTTCTGCCACGGGTCCCTTCAGCTTCGGGAGTCAAATATCAGGAAGGGCGTAACCTCTACTGGAACAAGGGTGAAAACGCTGAAGTCGAGGTGATCGGCAAACGTTTTTCCGACTGCGCTATCGCCTGGACCCATTCTCAGCGCGAAGAAGCCCGCATCCGTGGGGTCTGGGTATGGGCCAGCGGTAACGAACCGGACTGGATCATCGAAATCGGTGATACATCCTTTGTCCTGATCACTGATCTGGGCCAAAATCGGCAGGAATTCCGCACCCCGATTCCGGTGCGGGTTGCCGGTACCGGTTCCATCCGTTATCAGATCAGCAATGATCATGAGATCGACCTGGTGCTAACGGAAAAGCTGTGCCGTGACAGCATGAGCGGGGAATATTTCTTTGCCGAAGCCACCCTGACCCTTGACGGGGTCACCATGCCCGGCTGTGGTGATTTTCTCTATCGCTGAAAACCACCATCATTTTGATTATCCACCAGGATTCCTGCCAATTCACCGCAGGCACCGTGACAATAGGTGCCGTGGTGAATTGGCATATCCCCAATAATTTCTGGTGAAATCACCAGTTTTTTTCCTGACCTGACCAACCCCCTTCGGCAACTTCCTGATTTTTAACCTATTTAATACTGGCATAACATTTGCTAAAAAACATCAGACACAAGAAAGCCATCGGTACGTGGCAGGCCGACAGGTAATTTTTAATGGGTCGTCCATTGATGCTGCAATTCAATGAAAAGGCATGCCAGTATGAGCAAAAATACCCGCCAGGTTCAGTTAATAACCGGCGAACAGGTTTTGTTGAAAGCCCTGATGCGCGCCTATCGTGACTCCGCTATTGACATTGTTGCCGCATCCAGTCATCTGCAGGCCATCGCCCAGCTTGACACCTTTGGTTTTGATCTGATCATTTTCGACCTCGATACGGATCGCAGCAACCGCTTCGAATTGCTGCAGATGATCTCTGCCCGCTGTGCCGGCACACCGATTATCTTACTGACAACCATGGACACGCAGGCGCCGGAGCTTCAAAAACAGATCAAAAAGGCCCGCCCCTTTGGTTGCTGGCATATTCTCGAAAAACCTTTCAGCATCAGTAAACTGAACAATTATATCGGGCTCAGCCTGGTGACCCGGACATTTGAAGAAACTGCTGACGTACTTAACCACCTGCCGGACCAGGCCGATCGGCGTGCCTGCAAACGTGTACCCCGCAACGAAAAGATCACCCTGCGGCTTGTTGGAGGGGACCACCACCCGTTTTTTTCAGCGACCTTGAGTGACATTTCAATCACTGGCATGGGGTTATCAACGGATGTTCCCCTGGCACGGGATCAGCATGTCACCTTTGAGGAAAAATTCATGCATGCCAGTGGTGTGGTGGTCTGGAGTTATGGTAAAGATTCCCGATGCATGGCCGGCATCCGCTTTACTTGAGCAGATGGCGGGGTGACATCCTCCCATATTTATCAGCAACGCAGCTCCCCTACTTTTTAGCTGTTTATTATTAGCCTGGCCCTGCCTTGATCAATGTCAACAATGTCTGCTTCTGTTCATAGGTATTCACTAACGCAGCACCTTGTGTTATTACATGCACTGAATCTCCACCTGTCTGGAGCAGCATGCCATTTTTCATCCCAAGGGGGCGCGATCATGTGCAGTCACCGACTGTTTAAAAATACCAAGTGCATCAGCGTCAATTCGGGCCCTTCCATAGTCACCGGCACTGGCAGCGGCGGCGGCCGCCGCGCTGATGGCTACCCATCCGTGCAAAAATCCTGCGACCGGAGCCACAAGTGAAAAAACAGATTTTAGCTGGTCTGGTCATCCTGTTTGCGGTTTTGTTGCTTGGTGGTTTTTTTATCCTCTACTGCACCAACAGCGTCACCAAGAAACTCGAAAGCCTGATGCTGCTTCAGCAGGTAGAACACCTCAGCACCACCTTAACCCATGAAATCCAGGTTAGCCAATCCACTCTCCAGCTGGTAATTGAGGGCGCATTGACCAGCAATAAAACCGATCTTTTTGACGATATCAGCGTTATCGATAGCGGAATTGCCCGTTGTGTTGACTGCCATCAAGCAGACCCCCACTTCCTTGCCCTGGCTGACCTGGGCAGGGATTACCTGAAATCGTTGCGGCGCACCCACACTCTCAGCGACGACCCGGCCCAGATGGCTGAAGCGAGCGAGCTGGCTTACGTTAAAGGGGTAAAGCTTTTCAATACCCTCAGCTGGCTAACCGAATCCGCAACAGCACAGCTGACCCGGCGCACCAGCGAGGCCAATGAAGAAATCAGCCAAACCCGCCAGGTCATCGCTGGCCTGGTCATTGTCGGCCCGATCGGTCTGCTGCTGGCCACAATGTTGTTTCTGCGGCGCGTTAATTTTTCCGTAGCAGCGCTGGTTGCCGCGGCGCGGCAGCTGGGTCGCGGCAATCTGGATTTTCGCATCAATCAGCCATTGAAAAACGAGTTTCTGGAAGTGGCCACCGCCTTCAATTCCATGGCGATCGCCATCAGTAATGAAAAAAAGAACAGCGCGGCCGCACAGCGACTTTATAAAGCATTATTTGAAAGTGCCAAAGACGCCATCCTTATCATGTCAACCGAGCCGACCAACCCGGGCAAAGTCATTTCTGCCAATAAGGCCGCTATCGATCTGTTTGGCTACAGCTTTGAAGAGCTGAAAGATATGTGCTGCGGCGAACTATGCGCTGAAGAATCCGACAACAGCTGCCGCGAACGGATCAACCGGATCCTGAGTGGAGAGTGGGTAGAACGCGTTACCGACCGCCGCCGCAAAGATGGTTCCCTCTTCAAAGCGGAAGTCTCAGCCGGGCCAATGGTCATTGATAACATCAACTATATGCTCACCTTTACCCGTGACATCACCGAACGTGAACAGGCCAAACAGGAACTACTGCGCGCCAACCAGATGTCGATTGTCGGGCAGATGGCGGTTGGCCTGGCCCATGAGATTAAAAACCCCCTGGCCGGGATTAAAGCGACCATCGAAGTCTTAATCAGCGATCTGAATCTGGAAGATGATGATCGCGAACTGATGTTACGGTTGATTTCTGAAATCGATCGGATGGAACGCCTGCTGAAAAACCTGCTGCGCTATGCCCGCCCACCTCAACCCCATCTTGAAGTCACCAACATCAACCGCCTGCTTGAGTATACCATGCGTAATGTTGAGGTCACCTCGGCAAAAACCACCACCGACAAAATACATTTTGCTAAAGAGTTATCGACTAAACCAATACCGATCGAAATCGACCCGGAGCAACTCCAGCAGGTTCTGCTCAACCTCTATTTGAATGCGGTCGAGGCGATAAAAGGCCCGGGCCAGATCACTACCCGCAGCCGTGTAAGTCAAGACGGAAGCCGGTTATTTATCGACATCAGTGACACAGGCGAGGGAATGTCTGAAACCGTGCGAAGCAACCTGTTTAAACCCTTTTTCACCACCAAGAGCAAGGGAACCGGGCTGGGTCTGGCCATATGCTTACGCATGATCGAACAGCACAAAGGAACGATCCTGGTTGACAGCCAACCGGGCAAGGGTTCTACCTTCACCATTGTGCTACCTACTCACAGTAAACAAGGAATAGAAGATCATGGTTAAGAAAGGACGGATCATGCTGCTGGACGATGATGACCTCATCATCTCCATGCTGGCCCGCGCCCTTAATAAAGAGGGCTATTCTACCCAGTTGCTGCACAGCCCTGTCAAGGCGGTTGAAAAAATTCTCGCCTGGCAACCGGATGTGCTGTTGCTTGACATCGATCTGCGCCATGAAATTAGCGGCCTTGACATCCTTGAAGCCTTGCAGAATGAAAACATCGATTTCCCCGTGGTCATGCTGACGGGTGATGATTCCAGCGAATCAGCCATCACGGCTTTGCGGTTCGGGGCCGCCGACTACCAGCACAAACCCTTTAATGTGGAAGAAATCAAGATTGTTATCGATCAGCTGCTACAGAATGCCCGGTTACGCGATGAAGTCAGTTACCTCAAACAAAGTAATGCCAATGCCCTCGACCAGATCCTTATCGGCAAATCACCGGCCATTGAAAAAATTATGGATGATGCCCGAAAAATGGCCAAAGCCGGAGTTACCTCGGTGTTGATCACCGGTAAATCAGGTACCGGCAAGGAGGTCCTTGCCCGCCGCATGCACTACTGGCATTTTGAAGGCAAGGGCGATCTTAACCATATCCCCTATATCGCCATCAACTGCACCGCTCTGCCGGAAAATCTTATTGAAGGGGAACTGTTCGGTCACATGAAGGGGGCTTTTACCGATGCCAAAAGCGACAAAAAAGGGGTATTTGAATTGGCTGACGGCGGCACCCTGCTGCTGGATGAAATTGGCGATATGCGACCTGAGCTGCAGGGCAAACTGTTACGCGTGCTGGAGGAACTCCAGGTACGGCGCATTGGTGGCAAGGTCGATCTGCCCATCGATGTCAATATCATTGCCTGCACCAATCACGACCTGAAAAAACGCGTCCAGGACGGTCACTTTCGCGAAGACCTCTATTATCGGCTGTGTTCCTTTGCCATCGAATTGCCGCCCTTGAAGGATCGCGGCACCGACATTCTACTGCTTGCTCAACACTTTCTCGACAGTTTTTCCCGCCGTTACTTGAAAAAACCGATCACCCATATCAGTGATGAAGCACAACAACTGCTCATGTCCTACAGCTGGCCGGGCAACGTGCGCGAAATGCGCAATATCATGGAGCGTTGCGTGGTGATGGAGGAGACCGACACCCTGACGATCGATCATCTGCCGTTGGCCGTTGGCGGCCAGGCACGTACCTTCCCGGAACGCCGCAAAAACCTGCACATTGTTTTACCTGATGAGGGAATCTCCCTTGAGTTTGTCGAGCGCGAATTGTTGCGCCAGGCCCTTGAACGCACCGGCGGCAATATGACCAAAGCCGCCAAGCTGCTGGATCTGACCTATGACGCCTTTCGTTATCAGACAAAGAAGTACGAACTATAATCCAGAGCCCTGAACCCTGCCCCCATGCTGTCGGCAGCCTTGGTATCCAGCTAACGCTTTCTGGTTACCCATCGTCACGGTTACCCCTTGAGCAGGTATTTCCCGACCCAGTTTTTGGAAAACTGAAAGGCGGTGCGGCCGCAGCGTTTGGTTTTGTCGTGACTCCATTTGATCGCGGCACGTTCGGCGTCTTCGCTCCAGGGGATCGGCTTGCCGAGCTTATCACTCCATTGCTTGAAACAGAGCTGCACCGCTTCTAAGTAGCGATCCTGGGAAAAAACGTGGAATGCGACCCACAGACCGAAACGGTCGGAGAGGGAGCTCTTCTCCTCCTGGATTTCACTCTGCTGCAACTCCCCTTTGACATACTTGCCACCGAGGTGATCGCCATCGTATTCCGGCAACAGATAACGGCGGTTGGAGGTGACGTAAATCAACACATTTTCCGGGGCGGAATAGACCGAGCCATCGAGGGCACTTTTGAGCATCTTGTAGGAGAGTTCACCGGTTTCAAAGGTCAGGTCGTCACACAGCATGATGTAACGATAGGGCTGATCTTCTATGGCGGCGAAGATCTCGGCGATGTAGATCAGGTCTTCCTTTTCCACCTGGATAACCCGCAGCCCCTCTTCGGCAAATTCGTTCAGCAGGGCCTTGACAATCGATGACTTACCGGTGCCGCGCGATCCCCACAGCAGGGCATTGTTGGCCGGATAGCCTTTGATAAATTGCCGTGTATTGTTGACCATGATGGTCTTCTGTTCATCGACCCCAAGCAGTTGCTCAAGACGGGTGGTATCGGTGACCTTGACCGGCTCAAGATAACCTGAGAAGGAATGACGGCGCCAGTTAGCGGCATAGCAGGTTTTCCAGTCCACGGCCCTGGCCGCTCTGGGCAACAGCATTTCGACAGAACTCAAGACACGCTCTATCTGGGCAACAACCTCCGGTTTAAGATTGATCATGAATCACACTCGCTAGCTATGAGAGGAACGTTTAGTCAAAAAACAACATGACAGGCTGGCAAGAACCGCCAAAGAGTCGCCTGTATACGCCATACAAGCTGTTGCTGTCAAACTCTAAGCGCCCGGTTGAATGATCAGCCAAGACGCTTTTTCTGCCGGACGTGAGTTTTTCAAATATGCTATATTGCTCTTTTTGAAGGAGTCATTTGATGAGACTGGTGATTGTTACCCTTGTCGGTTTAGTGCTGATGGCTTGCTCGCCACTGACGCCGCCGCCGGCGGCAGAACTGGCGGTACCCGATAACTTTTCCATCCCGGTAGCCGCTGACAGTGAGAGGGTCACTGATGGCTGGTGGCTTGATTTTGCTGATCCGCAATTAAAAGAACTGCAGGCAAGACTGGTTAGCGATAACCTCAACTTGCGTCAGGCTTTTTTGCGACTTGAGCAACTGGAAGCGCGGCAACGAACGGCCCGGGCTGGACTCTTTCCAACCCTGAACCTGAATGCCGGCGGGCGCCGCGAACAGACGGTGGGGCAGAGCGGAGAAACCCAGACCCGCGCAGGACGCCTGACCCTGGCAGCGGCCTATGAAATTGACCTGTGGCAGCGTTTGCGCCACCGCAGCGCCGCCGCAGAATTGCGCCTGCTGGTGGGCGAGGAGGAGGTTCGTACCCTGCTGTTGAGCTTAAGTGCACGCCTTGCTGAACTCTATTTCATCGGGGTCGAGCAACGGGCCCAGCTTGACCTGTTCGAACGGCGACTGGACCGCAATCAGGACCTGGTACGGATCATCGACGAGCGCTACCAAACCGGTCTGGCAGCTGCCAGCGAGCTTTATCAGGCACAACAGAATCTGGCCCAGATGGAAGCGCAACTCCCGCTGTTTGAAATAACCTTGAGCCAGACCAGCAACGCTATGGCGTTACTCCTTGGCCAACCTCCGGGAAGTATCCAGATTGAACGCACCGACCTGCCAAGGCTGTCAAACCTCATCGATATCGGCCTGCCCGCCTCCCTGCTGCGCCGCCGCCCCGACGTTTCCGCCGCCCTGCTGGAACTGGAAGCGGCAGATCAGGAACTGGCTGCCGCTCTGGCTGATCGCCTGCCGCGTCTCGACCTGAGCGCGAATATCGGTCGTTCGGTTACCCGCCTGTCGGGTGGCGATGTCACCGGCACCTTCTGGAGCCTGGCCCTGGGATTGGCTCAACCCCTTTTTGACGGCGGTCGGCTTAAAGCAGCAAGTGATCTGCAACAGGCCATCCGCGACGAGAAACAGCTTGCCGGTCAGCTGACCATCCTGACCGCGATTGAAGAGGTTGAATCGGCCTTGCTGGCTGAACAGGGAAGCTTCCGGCGCGAACAATTGCTTGAACAACAGCAGGAAATGAACAATAACGTCCTAAAAATAAGGACAGAAAACTATCTTCTTGGACTGACTGACAGCCTGGAACTGCTACGGAGCGAAATGGCCCAACTCGAAGTCCACAGCCAGCAATTGAGTAACCGGCGCCAGTTGATCGGCCATCGCATCAGCCTGATCCGTGCCCTTGGCGGTCACTGGCTGGACCAAAAATTACACCAACGCACAGCCCATCACGAAACCATATAAAGGCAGGCCATGACTCAAAGCGAACCGATCATCATCTCACCAGAGCTGCCGGGTTCTTCAGGCAAGGACCGGTTGCGGTCATTAAAAACCATGACTACGGTTATTTATGCCCTGCAGGCGGCATCTTTTTTTGTCGGCGTGACCCTGTTTGTGGCGATTATTTTCAATTACATCAAGCGCGATGAGGTTCGAGGAACCTGGCTTGAATCCCACTTTCGCTGGCAGATCCGCACCTTCTGGTACGGCATGCTGTGGACGGGGATAGGGATTATCACCTATCTGCTGTTGATCGGCTACGTGATTCTGTTTGCCAACTATATCTGGATGATCTATCGCGTTGCCAAGGGGTGGCTTAACCTGGCTGAAGGCAAGCCGATGGATTTCCGCCCCTATCGTCAACGCGGCAGATCAGACGTTGCGTGAACCCTGCAGCAACTGCCTGACCCTGGCCAGATAATTGCGGGTTTCGCTCGGCATCTTTTCCAGGCCGTGACGATCGACATTCCCCTGTCCCCAGTTATAAGCAGCCAGGGTACGATCAAGATCGCCGGCGTATTTATGCAGCAGTTGACTGAGGTAACGGCTACCACCGGCGATATTTTCAGCCGGATCAAAGCTGTCCTTAACCCCCAGATCGGCCGCCGTGGCCGGCATCAGCTGCATCAGCCCCTGCGCTCCGGCAGGTGACACGGCGGTTGGATCGTAGGAGCTTTCAACCGCGACAACGGCGCGGATCAGTTCCGGTGCCAGCTGAACCTTACGGGCAACACGTTCGATAATGCCTTCAATCTGGTCACGACTAACGGCTGCCGCTTGCTGTTGCGTGGGCGCCACGTTCCGGCGATATTTGTCAATAAATTGACTCATGCGATTGTCGAGCAAACTATAAGGGGTATTTGTCGCCATATCAAACAGGGGCTGACGCTCCTGTTCACCATCGTCACTATCGGAAAACAACCCCTGCATCATCTGTAACTGGGTGACCTTGAGCTGGATCAGCGCCTGCTCAGCAGTCGCCGGCGTCCCGGCCTGACGTTGGGTCGCCTGTTCCAGCAATGCGGCAAATTCGTTGCCAGGGGAATGATTGTTCCTCCCGGATGCCGAAGTCGGCAATGACCCGGTAGTGAACAAGGTAGGGGAATTGAGGGGGTCAATACTCATAACAGTCTCCTGGTCGGCACAAACAGGTGTCAAGTATCTGTCTCATCGACATATTTTTACTCATACATCAGCGAAACAAGCAAAATCCGAACCAAAACTTAATCGGCAAAACTTTTTTGTCCAGGCAAAAACACGGAAAGCTCGGACTAAATCGAGAAAGACATACCAATTCCTGATTAAAACTATTCTTCCGTAGATACAATTGTATCCACTCTCCATGAGGAAGACTGGAGTGAGGATGAGGGTTTATATTCCGTATTTTTGGTGTTTTCCGTGGACCAAAAAGCTCTTTTTAGCTTTAATGGTTAGCTGTATGTACTGCTTGAGGAATGCAAGAGATGGACAAAACCAAAGAGAAACTTCACAACCGCATCAAACGCCGTTGCGGCAAGGCGATTGGTGATTTTAACCTGATTGGTGATGGTGACCGGATTGCCGTGGCGGTTTCCGGTGGTAAAGATTCATGGACCCTGCTGCATATCCTCGATGACCTGCGCCAACGAGCCCCGGTAAACTTTGAGTTGGTTGCGGTGAATTTCGATCCGGGCTTTCCCGGCTACCGCAGCGACCTTATTGCTGACTATCTGCAACGCCACAATATTCCCCGGCATCTGGAAAAAACCGCAAGCGCAGCAGTGATCGAGGAAAAACTCCGTCCCGGCTCATCCTACTGTGCCTTCTGCGCCCGCTTGCGACGGGGTTTTCTCTACAGTGTTGCGCAACGTCTTGGCTGCAATAAGGTGGCACTGGGTCATCATCTCGATGATTTCATCGAAACCCTGCTGCTCAATCAGTTTTATGCGGGAAAGCTGGCAGCCATGAGTCCGAAAATGCTGGCGGACAATGGTCAGCAGACGGTGATTCGGCCGCTGGTGTACGTGGAGGAAGCGCTGATCAGCGACTACAGTGGTCGCTGCGATTTTCCGATCATTTCCTGCGCCTGCCCGCTGGCGGGAGAGCAGGAACAGCTGCAGCAGCGGCAACGGATGAAACGCCTGATCAAAGAATTAAGCAGCGAGATCCCGCAGATTCGCCACAGCTTGCTCAGGGCAACAGGGAATATCCATCACCGCCATCTGCTCGGTTGAGTTACTTGTCCTTTTTGCCGAAACCTGAGAACAACCCCTTATGCTGGGCGGTCTGCTCGCGCCGCAGGTTGATCAGGCGCAATTCGCGCAGGGCTTCGGTACAATCGGGGTTGGCCTGCACCGCCACCTCATAGGATTTCTCGGCCTGGCGTTCCTTGCCCTGTGCCTGGTAGACATGACCAAGATACAGATGGGTCAGATCAGACCGGGGATTAAGTTCACGCGACGCCAGCAGAATCTCCATGGCCTGGTTACGGTTTTCAGTTTTTTCCGGCGCCGATTTAAACAATGCCCAGGCAAAATTGGTCATGTACTCAGGCTCTTCTGGGCTGAACTCGACAGCTTTTTTCAGCGCCTTGGCGGCCGTGGCAAAACGGCGCACCTTGAGCAGCGCCAGTCCTTCCTGATAAGCGGCTTCGGCTTCGATCACCTGGTTGATGTCGATCTTCTTTTTGGGACCATTGATCAACTCATCCAGATAGTCAGAACGGGTTGCCGGATCGCTTAGTACGGTATAAGCCTGGGTAATGTATTGAAACATTTCGCTGACCTTGGCGCTCATCTCGCGCGAGAGACTGCTGCCGAGGAAACGGTCGGGGTGATATTCCTTGGCCATTTTATAGTAGGCTCGGCGAACCGCCCCCGAATCACTCTTGCGTTCGATCCCCAGAGCCTCAAAATAGTCGGATTCCATGATCCGCTGATAATCGCCAAGGATCTTCCGCCGCAATTTTTCATCAATCAGCGTCATCTCGGTATCAGCATGATCATCAACCACCCCTTGCTGCGGCGTGGCGTGGCGGTCAATCATCTCCGAAATCAGCAGAGCCGCAACCAGTTTTTGCACCTCACGCCGGGCCAGAGGGTGCTGCTCGAGGATATCCTGCAACCGCTTCTGCCCCTGACAGCTTTTTAACACCGCCAGCCCACGCTTGCCCAGATTGATATCCTGAAAACGATACTTGGGATTGGTCGTCTGGCAAAGATAATCGGAAGCAAAGGGGTAAAGGAATTCGTCGACCTGCTTGATCGTCCAGTAGCGGTTGATCCCCTGTAAAATCAATGAGGCGGGAGACAGAGGAATCTGGGTTACCCCTTTTTTAAAGTCCTTTCCCGGCTCAAAATGCAGGGTACCACTGCGCCAGGCGAAGGTTGAAAGCAGCTTTTCCGTCACCTGCCGTTCCAGTACCGCTTTGAGATCCTGCGGGGTCAGCAGACCCATCTGAATCAGCACGGTTCCCTGCAGGCGTCCACTTTGTTTACTTAATTCGACCGATTGATCACAATCAACCTGGGTGATGATGCCCTCACGCACCAGCATCCGCCCGAGGCACTCGCCAAGAACATTGGAGCGGGCGAATACCGGATAACCCTCCTTGATATAGATAACCTTTTTGGCATTGCCATGATGCAGGTGCAACAATCCTGTCGCCCGATCAACATAAAGCCGGTGCAGCTGGGTCGGTATGGTAAATTCAGATAACGGCAGGACTTTGTTTTGAAGGGCACCGGCAGCTTTTTTCCCCGGCTTGAATACCCGCTCAAGCAGCTGTTGCAGATCAATCCCGGTAAACGGCTTGAAGAGGAAATCATCAACGCCATATTCCTCTTTAGCGGCCTTGATCTGTTCCGGACTGTGGAAGGTGGTGGTAATCATAACCACCGGTAAATCACGGGTTTTCTCGTGCTTGCGCAAGGCCTGACAGATATTCGGGCCGGAGATCTCAGGCATATTGATATCGATCAGAGCCAGAGCGAAATCTTCGCTGAGCAGTTTGCGCAAACCCAGGGCGCCACGATCAACCGTTTCAACATGGAAACCGGCCGCTGTCAGGGCCTGCTGAAGAAAATCCCTTAAGTCGCGGTCATCGTCAATAATCAGAATGTTCTTATCCATAAATCAGCTTCCTTGTTTTTTTTACGATGTTCCCTGGGGATCAAGATAAAACTCCATCAGCTGCCGGATCTGTTCAGTGATCCGGCGATAATCATCCATGAAGGCCTGCTCCGGTTTGATGTCTGTTCCCCCATAACCAAGGCTTTTTGATATCTTGCGAAACTCCGTGCCGCGCATCGACAGTTCGTTGATCGACTGGTCATACAATAAACGTAATTTGTTTTCCAGTTGGCGCAAGAAGGTGTAACCGGAAATCAGGCAGTCTGCGTCAACCTGTGGCAGCAACCCTTCAGCGCCAAGAACTTCCAGTAATCTGATCGTATTCTGGGTCCGCAAAGTCGCAATCTTGTCAGCATGCCGCAACTGAAGAAATTGTGCAATAAATTCAACATCAACCATGCCACCCCGACCGGTTTTAATATTAAGCAGTTCGTCACTTTCGCGGGCGATTTCCTGCTCCATGCGACGCCGCAAACGATAGATCTCTGCCTGCAGGTTTTCCGGGAGTGGCCGCTTAAACGCCAGTTCATTAATCGAGGCCTGCACCGCATGAATAAAATCAGCCGCTCCGGTCACAGCTCTGGCCTTGGTCATGGCCTGCCGCTCCCAGGGTTGTGCGGACTCCTGATGATAACGCTTAAAGGCACTTAAGCTGGTGACCAAGGGCCCCTGATTACCGGAGGGGCGCAGGCGTGTGTCAATCTTATAGACAAACCCCTCGCGCGTCACCAGGGTAAGGATGGTAATGATGCGCTGCGCCAGTTTGGCAAAATATTCATGATTACTGATCGAGCGAAAGCGCTCAGGATCGGTTTCTTTAACCGGTCGCGTCTGCCCTTCTTCCTGGTAAATAAAAATGATGTCGAGATCAGAATGATAATTCAGCTCATAACCACCAAGCTTACCCATCCCGATAACGGCAAATTCTGTTTCCTGACCGGCCTCATGCGTCCCTCCACTGAACGGAGCACCAAAGCGGACGATCAGTTCCTGACGGGCCAGGCGCACGGCATGTTCCAGGCACACTTCAGCGAGCAGGGATAACTGCCGGGCAATATCCTCCTGATCAATAAAACCATGGAGATCATTGAGGGCTATCCGTAAATACTCTTCATTGCGAAAACGCCGCAGGGTATCGAGACGCCATTCAAAATCTTCTTCCTGCGCCAACTGCTGGCCCAGCTCTTCTTCCATCTGCTCACGGCTTTTACTCTGTGCGCCGTAGGAGTCAAGCACCAGGGCATCAAGCAACTCGGGCCGCTGAATCAGGATGCGCGACAGCAACTGGCTGGAGCCGAACAGCGCGATCAGCAGCTTGGCAATCGGTGGATTTTCAACCAGCAGTGAGAAAAAATAGCTGCGCGCACGAATACTGTCGAGAAAAGTATCAAGGTTATTTAACGCCTGATCAGGGTTAGCGCAATCAAGGATCTCACCCAGCAGCAGGGGCGCAAGCTTTTCCAGACAACGGCGCGAGCGCCGCGTCATCCGCCGCGAGGGGCTGTCACCACGCAGCAGAGTCAAGGTATCATAAGCGGCATCGGGATTGGCAAAGCCTTTTTCTTCGAGCAGATCCTTGACCAGATCAGGATCGGAATCGTTGGCCAGGATCACTCCGACCTCCGGGCGAATCTCGACCATCTCGGCATCTGCCGAATGAAACAGCTCGCGGAAAATCCCGTGTACCACCTGGCGATGGCGGTCAAGTTCGGCCTTGAAAGCGGCAGCATCAGCACAGCCACAGCGCCGCGCCAGAATGGTCATGGAACGCTCATCCTCGGGCAATGAATGGGTCTGCTGTTCCTGCACCATCTGAATTCGATGTTCCACCGTGCGCAAAAACCGATAGGCGTCCGTCAGGCTCTGTGCTTCAGCTGTGCTGATCATCTCCTCCCGGGCCAGCAGCATAATGGTTTTAAGGGAGTTGCGTTGCTGCAGTTGCGGACGCGAGCCGGCATTGACCAGTTGCAGGGCCTGAATGAAGAATTCAATCTCCCGAATCCCCCCCTGACCGAGTTTGAGATTGAGTTGCTCGTGCTGCCGGCGGTCGAGGCTGGCATTGATCTTCTGCTTCATCACCTTGATGTCCTCGATCATGCCGAAATCAAGGTGACGCCTGAAAATAAAGGGCTTGAGACGTTTGAGCAGTTCGTTGCCGACCGGGATTGAACCGGCAACCGGACGCGCCTTGAGCATCGCCGCACGCTCCCAGCTCTGGCCCCAGGATTCGTAATAGATTTCGGCACCGTCAAGGGAGACGGCCAGATCACCGCTGTTGCCTTCCGGGCGCAGACGGGTATCGACCCGAAAGACAAAACCATCTTCGGTAATCTGATGCAGCGCGCGGGTGGTCATTTCGGCCAGTTTGACAAAGTAACGGTGCAAACTGATCTGCTCGCCGCGCCGACCACCACGGGTTTCGCCACGGGTCGATGAGTAACAGTAGATCAGGTCGATATCAGAAGAAAAATTCAGCTCGCGCCCACCAAACTTACCCATCCCGAGGATCGTCATTGCTGCTTCGGTACTCTTACCAGCGACATCCTGTTGCCATGGTTGTCCATACTCGGCCTGCAGTTGCCGGCTGCAGACTTCGTAGGCCCGCTGCAATGATGCCGCCGCCAGATCGGACAGTTCGCCCATCACCTCTTCGAGGGTTGCCAGACCGCACAGATCACGGGCCGCAATACGCAACACCTGCCTGGCTTTGTAGCGTCGTAATCCGGCCTGGAGTTGAGAAAAATCGGCATCAATGGCAACCAGTTCGCGCAAATCGGCGAGCATGTCGGCCTCACCACGACCGCTATCGATGGCACCGTCAGTAAAAAGATAGGTGAAATACTGGTGATGACGGCACAGAATGCCGGTAAGAAACGGGGATCCGCCAAGCAGAGTCAGCAACTGCCGGCGCCGATCCGCATCAGTGATGACTTGGTCCAGTGCCGGCTGCTCGAGAATATCGAAAAGCCGTTCGAGATTATTCAGGGCGGCGTCCGGATCAGCTACCTGCAAGGTATCGGCTAAGGTAGCGACTAACAGATCACGATCGGCGAGATGATCATCAAGCAGCCGCAGGTTGGTAGCCACCCGCTCCCCATCACACAGGGGCAGTCGTGCGCACCAGTCAATCAGCTCGGACCGGCTGCGATCCAGTCTTTGCAGACCGGCGGCAATGTCGTGCTGATCAGGGTTCATACCTGCCGCTCCTTTGGTTCGAACATTAAAACAGATGTCGCAAGCCACTCACGTAATCGCCGCTGACGACCCCGCTTTCAGTAATGATGGCCGTGACCAGTCGTGCCGGCGTTACATCAAAAGCCGGGTTGCGCACGGCTATCCCCTCGGGGGCCAGGGCTTTATCTCCGATATGGGTTACTTCACGGGCATCACGTTCTTCAATCGGGATCTGGCTGCCGTCAGTCAAGCGCAGATCAATGGTCGAGCGCGGCGCGGCAACGTAAAAGGGGATATTGTGCTCGCGTGCCAGTACCGCCACCGTGTAGGTGCCGATCTTGTTGGCGACGTCACCATTGGCGGCAATCCGGTCGGCACCGACGATCACACAGTCGATGTCTCCCTGTTGCATCAGATAGCCGGCCATGTTGTCGCAGATCAGGGTCACGGGAATCCCGTCACGCTGCAACTCCCAGGCGGTCAAACGGGAACCCTGCAAAAAGGGGCGGGTTTCATCGGCAATGACCGAAATCTTGTTGCCCGCCGCCAGTGCCGCCCGAACCACTCCGAGGGCGGTACCGTAGCCGCCGGTAGCCAGAGCCCCGGCGTTGCAGTGGGTCAGAATCCGCGCCTGATCAGGAATCAGGGGCGCACCGTGACGACCAATCTTGCGGTTGATCTGCTCATCTTCCTGGGTGATAGCGAGGGCTTCATACTCAAGACCGATTTTCAGCTCCATCACGCTGCGGTCGAGGTTGGCTTCGGCAAAGCGCTGCATCCGCTCCAGCGCCCACGACAGGTTCACCGCGGTTGGCCGACTGGCGGCCAGAACAGCACAGCGCTGCTGGAATTCGGCAAAAAACTCCCGGCTCGACTCACAGTCGATATCTCGGGCGGCAAACCAGGCGCCGATGGCGGCAGCAATACCGATGGCCGGCGCACCACGCACAACCATACTGCGAATCGCCTCGGCGACGTCTTCATACCTGTCGTAATCAAGCCACACTTCCTGCCCCGGCAACAGCCGCTGATCAAGCATCTGACACCTGCCGGCAACAAACCGGATGGGACGGATCACACTGGTATCGATGGGGCAACTGGACATGATGGCTCCTCTTATCTTAATGCAAACTACCGATTAGCGTTTTTCCCGTTTTCTCAACAGTTCCATCGATCGGGGGTTGGGATGTCGGAATGCAGCGGGGAATGTTTGAGGCGATAGCCGAGTTCTTGCCCGCAAATGAGGGCATTCCAACCCCCGATCCCACGACCACAATTTATTGCTATGAGGTCAGGGGACGTTCTATGTCCAAATCGAAATCGCTATCGGGATCGAAATCGTCCTTGCCGTTGCCATAGTCCAGCTGATCCTCTCGAACCTGGTAGCCCCGACCACCCAGACGGCTAAGCATCGCCGCCATGTGATCGAGTTCAACTTTCCGGCTCTGACTCTCCGCCTCCCGCAAAGCTTTGCCAACAACCAGCACGTCCTGAATGGCAGCGCATTCCAGCGCTGAACCGCGCGCGATCTCAAAATAACGTCTACGATCCGCTTCGGCTGTCTTACCGTTGCCCTCGGCAATGTTGAGCGGTATCGACTGGCTTGCACGCAACCATTGATCTCGGGCTGCCCGATGGACGCCATTAAGTGTCCCGGCCTTCTCATATACCCAGGCGACGTAGTCAATCGAAAGGCGGTAAACGTCGAGCTTTTCGTGTCCAAGTGTCATTTTTTTTGATCCTGATTTCGATTTCGATTTCGATCCCGATTTCGATTTCGATTGTCTCAGTTACCGATCCCACGACCACAATTTATTACTATGAGGTCAGGGATTTTGCTGCAAACGTTCTTTCAGCAATTGATTCACCAACCCCGGATTGGCCTTGCCCTTGCTCGCTTTCATCACCTGACCGACAAAAAAGCCCATGAGCTTGTCCTTACCCCCCTGATATTCCGCCACCTCGGTCGGATTGCCGGCGATCACCTCGTCAATTATCGCATCAAGGGCACCGCTATCGCTGACCTGCTTCAACCCCTTTTCGGCGATCACCTCGTCGGCACTTTTGCCGCTTTGCCAGATAGCGCTGAAGACGGTTTTGGCAATCTTGCCGGAGATGGTGCTGTCCTCAATCCGCTTCAGGATGCCGGCCAGTAACGCCGGCGTGACGGGGCAGTCAGCAATCGTTGTATCATGCTCTTTCACCGCCGCAAGCACCTCCCCCATCACCCAGTTGGAACAGAGTTTCGGATGATTGTGCTGGCTCACCAGCGCCTCGAAATATTCGGCGACCGGCCGCTCGGCCGCCAGCACCGCGGCGTCATAAGCAGGCAGCCCCAGTTCCTCCTCGTAGCGCTGACGCTTCTGCCCCGGCAATTCCGGCAGGGCAGCCCGCACCTCGGCAATCCACTCCTGCGACACCTCCAGCGGCAGCAGATCGGGATCGGGGAAATAGCGATAATCGTGGGCCTGCTCCTTGCCGCGCATGGAACGGGTCACCCCCGCATCAGGATCAAACAGGCGGGTCTCCTGTACCACCTTGCTCCCCTCTTCGATCAGCTCAATCTGGCGTTCCACTTCAAAATCGATGGCCTGCTTGATAAAGCGGAAGGAGTTGAGGTTTTTCAATTCAGCGCGGGTACCCAGCTCAACCTGACCAACCGGGCGCACCGAAACGTTGGCGTCACAGCGGAAGGAACCTTCTTCCAGGTTGCCGTCACAAACCCCCAGATACACGACGATCTGATGGAGCTGCTTCAAGTAGGCAATCGCTTCGGCGGCACTGCGCATATCCGGCTCCGACACCACTTCGAGCAGCGGCGTGCAGGCCCGGTTGAGATCAACCAGGGAACCGGCGCTGGAGCCGTGGAGCAGCTTGCCGGCATCCTCTTCCATGTGGATGCGGGTAATACCGACACGCTTGGCATCAAACTCCTCACCACTGATATCCAGCCAGCCGTGCTCGCAGATCGGCAGCTCGAACTGGGAAATCTGATACCCCTTGGGCAGGTCGGGATAAAAATAGTTTTTACGGGCAAAGATCGAATAAGGCGCAATCCGGCAGTTGGTGGCCAGACCGGTCTTGATGGCAGCATTGACCACCTCCCGATTGAGCACCGGCAGCGCTCCCGGCAGGCCGAGACAGACCGGACAGGTCTGGCTGTTAGGCGCCTGGCCAAAAGCGGTGGAACAGCCACAGAAGATCTTGGTAGCGGTGGTCAGCTGGACATGAACTTCCAGCCCGATAACGGTTTCGTAGCGCGTGTTCATCAGGTTCCCCTGTGGTTATTCGTACAGTCATATACAACTAAAGTAACAATCAGCACTGTCCTTGCGCAGGGTCGAAATTCCTGTGGCAAGGGTGTTTGTCGCCATGGACGGCGACAACAAGCGGTCATGGATGACTCATCGGGAAACAATCGCGTCCCTTGTCATAGGATCCTCGATCCGGTGCGGTACAGATACCAATCAAAACAAAAGTAACAATCAGCAGGCTAAAGGGACGGTTGGCGTGTATGCCAGTCGGTGACCTGCTCAAAAGCCCGGGCCGCCTGCAACATCTCCCCTTCGCCGAAAGGCTTGCCGATCAACTGCAGGCCAATCGGCAACCCGGCAGCATCGAAACCACAGGGGATACTCATGGCGCAGGTACCGGCGAGGTTGACCGGGATGGTGAAGATGTCACACAGATACATCTGCAGCGGGTCGCTGGTTTTTTCGCCGAATTTAAAGGCCGCCGTTGGCGCCACCGGCGTCAAAAGCAGATCAACCTGATCGAAAACCCTGGTAAAATCCTGACGGACCAGGGTGCGAACCTTCTGTGCTTTGAGATAATAAGCGTCGTAGTATCCCGAGGAAAGGGCATAGGTGCCCAGCATGATCCGGCGTTTGACCTCATCACCAAAACCGGCGCTGCGGGTCTGCTGGTACATATCGATCAGACCGCCGGTGCGGGCGTGACGTACACCGAAACGCACTCCGTCGTAACGGGCAAGATTGCTTGAGGCCTCGGCCGTGGCAATCAGATAGTAGCAGGCCACCGAGTAGTCGGTATGGGGCAGACTGACCGGCACCAGTTCGGCACCCAGTCCACGATAGACCTCGATCGCTGCATCAACCGCCCGTTTTACCTCAGGATCCAGCCCATCGATAAAATATTCACGCGGCAGGCCGATTTTTTTACCGGCGACCCCCTCATGCAGGCTTGCCTGATAATCGGGAACCGGGCAATCGACGGAGGTGGAGTCGCGGGGGTCATAACCGGCAATGGCTCCCAGTAACAGGGCGCAATCTTCAACCGTGCGGGTAATGGGTCCGACCTGGTCGAGGGACGACGCGTAAGCAATCACCCCATACCGCGATACCCGGCCGTAGGTCGGTTTCAGGCCAACGACGCCACAATAGGCCGCCGGCTGACGAATCGAACCGCCGGTATCGGTTCCCAGGGCAGCGACAACCTGACCGGCAGCGACAGCAACGGCACTGCCCCCGGAGGAGCCACCGGGCACATGGTCTGTTTTCCAGGGATTTCGACATAGCCCGGCGGAGCTGGTCTCGTTAGAACTTCCCATGGCAAATTCATCCATATTGAGCTTGCCTAAAATAACGGCCCCCTGCTCACGCAAGCGCTCTACTACGGTGGCATCATAAACCGGTACGTAGTTGTCGAGAATCTTTGATCCACAGGTGGTGCGTACCCCTTTGGTACTGAAAATATCCTTCAAGCCCACGGGGATTCCGGTCAAAGGCCCGGCGCTGCCCGCGCGCAACCGCACATCCGCGGCCGCCGCATCCTTGTAGGCAGCATCGTCACAGCGGCTGACAAAGGCATTGAGCTGCTCATCGGTGCTGTTGATGCGCTCGATACACTGCCGGGTGACGGCCATTGCCGTAGTTTTCTGCTCTTGCAGCTGTTCAGTCAAGCCGCTGATGGTTAATTGTGGGACTGACATAAATCTCTGTTCTCCTTGGAACCTGACTGCTTATTCAATCACCCGTGGAACCTGGAAACAATCTTCCACGCCTATTGGCGCATTGGCCAGAGCAGCTGCAGCACCGATTGAAGCAACCACCTGGTCCCCACGAAACGCATTGGCCATGGGCACCGCGTGGGCAGTCGGGATAATACCATCGGTATTCAGCTGATTGAGTTTGTCGACATAACCCAACATCGCATCCATCTTCCCGGTCATATCTTTCAACTCTTCCGGACTCAGGGCCAGTCGCGCCAGGCCGGCAACATAGGCGACATCCTTTTCAGTAATCTTCATAACAACCTCTCTGGCTGGTCCATCATAAAAACTGACATGTTTCCCAATGACATCCTCGCAAACTCAGTAAGATAGCATTCTGAGCGTGATGACATCAAGCGGCATCCGCAGTGAATTTAATCACCGCTGCAGCGACCGCGTCCAGGGCTTTACTGCCAATGGCATCCGGGTGGCTGATGATGTGCGGCTCGCCGACATCACCGGCGGCAACCACCTCGGGATCCAGAGGTACCTGGGCAAGCAGGGCAACCCCGGTTTTTTCCGCCAACCCGGCTGCGCCCCCCTGTTTGAAGATGGGAGACGATTCACCACAGTGGGGACAGATAAAACCACTCATATTTTCCACCAGTCCTACCACCGGCAGGTTCAGCTCACGACAAAAGCTCAAGGATTTTTCCACATCGGACAGTGCGACATCCTGGGGAGTCGTCACCACCACGGCGGCGGTCTTGTTACCCAGCAACTGGACCGCGCTTAAGGGCTCATCGCCGGTGCCGGGTGGGCAGTCAAGCAATAAAAAATCAAGGTCTCCCCAGACCACATCGGCCAGCAGCTGCATAATGGCACCATGCTTCATCGGTCCGCGCATGATGGTGGCACTGCCATCGCTGGGTAACAACAACCCCAACGACATCAACTTGATCCCATGCACCTCGAGGGGATGGATTCCTTCTTCATCCATCACCGGTCGTTCTCCGCGCACTCCAAACATGGTTGGCAGGCTCGGTCCATGCAGATCGATATCGAGCAGTCCGACCCGCTTTCCCGCCTTGGCCAGGGCCAGGGCCAGATTCACGGCGGTGGTACTTTTTCCAACCCCACCCTTGCCTGACATCACGACAATTTTTTGTTTTACCGTACACATCCGCAGCGCCAGGGCTTTTTGCATTTGCTGTTGCTGATCCTGGGGGTTGCCCGGCTGCTTGACCGAACAACTGCTGTCCTGACAACTGTCACAGTTACTCATTCTTTCCACTCTCCCTATGATGGTTTATGCTGTTGCCGAGCCAGTGAGTCCCAAAGACCTCAATCAGCTCGTCGATTTCCTCTGTTGCATAGCTTTCGCGGATTAGTGCCGCGCGATAATCCTTGAGCAGCTGTTCTGCTGCCCGCGTGTCGGTCTGCCGGTGATAGATAGCAAGCAGTTGGCGAATCAGCTCATCAGCCGTCGGATCGAGCAACAGACCGGCACGCAGGAGCCCGGCGGCTTGCTGATATTCGTGGCGACGCACCAGCAGTCCGGCCAGGGCCTGCAGTTGTTCGAGACGGAGCTGATTGTACTGATCACGAAAACGCGGCAGTTCTTGATCAAGCTCATAGCCGTTTAAAAATTCTCCCTGCCACAGCCGATCCATCCGCCATAACCGCTGTTCAGCCTGCCAATATTGCTCGCGCTGCAAATGAAAACGGGCACTTTCCATGTGATGCGCAAAAATCAGAGCATCAAACGAGGCATGTTGCAGTGACAACATCCCTTTTTCCAGGACCAGATAATGATAGCGGACATCTTTACCAAAAACGGCTTCAAGGGCTTTACGCAAGCGGGAATGCGCCGCGTCAAAATTATTACGCGCCTTGACCGGCGGACTGTCAGGCCACAACTGCCCCATCAGCACCTCGGTGCTCAAGGTGCGTTGGGGTGCCAGCAGTAACAGGGCCAACATCAGGCGTGAGGCCTGACCAACCTGGTTAAGATCAAAACGCTGCAGCCCCTTTTGGACAGAAAAGCCGCCCAGGGTCGTGATATGGATCCGTCCAAGGACTTGCTGGTGCTCGTCAAAATCGAGCTGAAGATATTTTTCCAGCAACGGCCGCAACAGTTCACGCTGCTTTGCGGTGGCAAGCAGCGATAATAGTTCCTTTAACAGATCACTGCTTAGTCCCCAGAAAAAACGAGTCCGCTGGCGCTGCAACAGATCATAAAAAGCATGCAGATGTTCTTCTGCCTCCGAAAACTGCCCCAGGCGCCGATCCACCACCGCCAGCCAGGCATGAAGGCCGGGACGCAGGCGCTCCTCGCAAAGCTGCTGTGACCCTGCCAGCGCCGTACTGAGCAAGCGATGAGCGCGGGACAGTTGATCAAGGGCGACGCAGGTAGCACCCGCCAGCAGCAGATTTTCCAGCCGCCAGAGCGCCCCCCCGGCTTGCTCACGCAGTTCCAGCCCCTTTTCCAGATCAGCGCCGGCCGTTCCGTCGCTTTGACTCCGGGCTTTGATCCAGCCACGCAGTTGCAGCAGCAGACTGCGCAAATGGTCGCTGTCTCCTCCGCGCGAGGAATTCAGGGCCGAATCAATGAATTGTGCAGCCAGTTCGTGCTGATCGCGGGCAATCAGCAGACTGGCAGCGTAATAGTCATGGAGAGGAGCAATCAGGGCGCGCCGCTGCACTGGTAACGGACAACCGCGGGACAGGGTTGCCTGTTGCTGCTGTAGTCCCGCCAGGGTACCATCAACCAGGAGCAGGTCAAAAGCGGTCTGGTGAATCATCAGCAGCTCAAAAAAACTATGTCGTTCGGCCGGAGCGCTGTAGGCCTCTTCAAAAGTGGTACGGGCAACCAGGAGGCGCCCCTGATGCAGAGCCAGGCGAACCCTTAACAAACGCAGGCGGTTAAGGGCTACAGTTGCCCCGGATTGGTGGGCCTGGGCAAGGGCACGTTCAAGAAGTTCCTGAGTTGCCTCCAGCTCGCCGCCAAAACACATCCGACTCAGACCAAGGGCAAAAGCAACAGCAAGCTTCTCTTCAACCACCAGGGTCGGCATGACCTGGTCGGCCAGTTGGGCAAAAGCGCCGCAACGCTCAGGCCAATGGTTCTGACTGCCGTCCACATAAACGGCTTGCAGCACCTGCCAGGACTGGACGAGAGCCATCCCTCGGGCTTCATGTTTACGGGAAAATTGCTGAAAAGCCAGTTCCAGCCAGACAGAAGCATCCTCCGCCAGATTGTTCAGGCGCATAATGCCGCGCAGCAGTGACTGCCAACCACATTCTGCAACCCGGTCATCAGCAATCTGATCCAGCACCTGGATGGAGGCACAGGCGTTATCCAGGTGCAACAGCTCAAGACCACGCTGTTTGATCAAGTGTGTAACCTCTGCATACCTGTCGCCACCGATCAGGCAGGCCAGCAACGGCAACCATTGTTCCCGTTCCCGGTACCAGTCGGCAGCAATGCGATACACCTCGCTTCGCTCGGCATCACTGAGCACCTGCTGCGCCTTGCTGCGTAGCAGATCCTTGACCTGAGGATGAAACATCAGACAATCTTCCTTGCCTTTCAGCTGCACCAGAGACAACTGGTGGCGCGTAAGATAGTCAAGCCCGGCGGCAATATCGGCTAGTTCACTCAATTTTCTGGCCAACGCCAGGGGGATACATTCCAGCAATGACAGTTTGAGCAGGGTGCGACGCCAGGTCAAAGGGAAATCGTGCAACAGCTTTTCGTAAAAAAGACGATCATCCTGGCTATCTACCCGGGGCAGGTCGGCGGCAAATTGCCGCAACCACTGTTCATTGTCAGGGGTCAGGGAGCCGTCACCGGAGATCAACAGGCCACTAAGCCAGCGCACCTGGACCGAGTGACCTTCGAGCTGCTGCTGCAGTTGTGCCGTGTTGGCCGCCTGGGCGCGCTCTTTCTCACACAGTCGCAACATGACTTTGATACGTGCCAGCATTTCCACGTTACTGATCGGCTTGGTAATGAAATCGTGGGCTCCAACCTCAAGTCCTTCCGCGCGCAATTGTGGTGAAGCGATGTGAGCGGTCATCAACACCAGGGGAATACGGGTGGTCCGGGGATGCAGCCGTAATTGCCGACACATCTCCAGGCCATCGATCCCCGGCATCTGCACGTCAATAAAGGCTCCGTCAATCTGATGCTCTGCCGCCAGGGTCAGTCCTTCTGCGGCATTGCCGGCGGTCAACACCCTTACGGCAGGCAGATCGAGCTCGATTATCTGGCTGATCAGCTGCAGGTTGACCGGGTTGTCATCAACCAGCAGCAGGGTATAGGGGGAAGGACTTGCGAGCATCAATCCTCTTCTTCTCAGCCCGGCATCAAACCGGCAAATTTGAGCAACAATTTTTTGGTGCCGACCGAATTGAAATAAACGGTCACCTTCTGTTTGTCGCCACTGCCCTCGAGACGGCGAACCACTCCGGGGCCGAATTTCAGATGACGTACCCGCGCGCCCAGACGCAAATTTCCCCTGTCAGCAGCAGAATCTGCTGAGGCTGCTGCTGACAGGGGTCTTGCAGGGGGCTGCGAACTATGAACCTCCACTGACTGATCCATCTCGTCAGTTGCGACCAGGTCAGCCAGTCCGGCCAGATTGTGGGCCCCAGATTGTGGCGCTGAGGCGGTCACCGTGGTTGCAGGTGGTATTAATGGCTCGCGGTAACCGCTGAGCAAAGCCGGTGGAATATCGGCGAGGAAACGGCTGGGAGCATTGAATTGCCAGGTCCCATAGACCCGCCGGCGCCGGGCATGAGACAGATAAAGTTTGCGCATCGCGCGGGTCATGCCGACATAACAAAGCCGGCGCTCCTCCTCGAGATCGGCACTGCCGCTGCCTGAGCGGGAATGGGGGAACAGTCCCTCCTCCAGACCAGTGATAAAAACCAGGGGGTATTCGAGCCCTTTGGCCGAATGCAGGGTCATCAGGGTGACCCGCTCAATGGTTGGATCGTGCTGATCAAGGTCGGTCATCAGGGCCACCTGCTCGAGATAGTCCTGCACGCTGTCACCTCGGGAAGTGTGTTCTTCCATTCCCGCCAGCAACTGTTCGAGGTTGTCGAGCCGCCCTTTGGCCTCCTGTCGGCCATCAGCGGTCAGAGCCTGCTGTGCCTCTTCCTGCAGAATGGGGGTATAGCCGCTATCCTGCAGGATTTCGGCCATCAGCTGTGGCAATGGCAAACGCTCCTGACGCCGGCCAAAATCCTCCATCAATTCAACAAAACCCCTGACCCGCTGCGCCGCGGCTGAGCCGAGGTGCTTCCGCTCCAGCACCAGGCGACAGGCCGCCATGAACCCACCCGCTTCGTTTTCAAGCTGGGCAATCCGCTCAATCGTGGCCGCGCCGATCCCGCGCGCCGGGGTATTGATGATCCGCCGCGCCGCCATAGCATCCGCCGGGTTAACCAGGGTTCGCAGATAACCCAGGGCGTCCTTGATCTCCTGGCGGGCATAGAACTTCACCCCGCCAAACATGGCGTAGGGGATCCGCTGGCCGCGCAGGGCTTCTTCAAGGACCCGCGACTGGGCATTGGTGCGGTAAAAAACGGCGATATCGCGCAATGCCTCCCCCCGGCGTTGCAGGCGACTGATTTCGGACGCGATAAAGCGGGCTTCATCCAGATCATCAGCGGAGGTCTCCAGATGGATAACCTCTCCGGGCGGATTGTCGGTCCAGAGTGTCTTGGCACGGCGATCACTGTTCTTTTCCACCACCGCGGTCGCTGCCTCAAGGATTGTTCGGGTTGAGCGATAGTTCTGTTCCAGACGAATGATCCGCGTACTGGCATAATCCCGGTCAAAACCGAGAATATTCGTGACCTCTGCACCGCGCCAGCGATAGATCGACTGATCGTCATCCCCCACCACACACAGATGGGTCTGCGCCCCGGTGAGCAGCTGCATCAACCGGTACTGAACCCGATTGGTGTCCTGAAACTCATCGATGAGCAGATGGGCAAAGCGTTCCTGCCAGCGGCTGCGAACAGCGGCCACCTCCTCAAACAGCTGCACGGTCAGAAGCAGCAGATCACCGAAATCGAGGGCATTGCCCTGTTTCAAACGCTGCTGGTAAAGCCGATAAAGTTCGATCAACGTGGGATCATCAATCCCCTGCTGGAGGCAGGCCCGGGGTGTCAGTCCACGATTTTTGGCGTTATCGATAAAAGCGGCCAGGGCGCGGGGTTTCAAATCCTTTTCCGCTATCTTGCGCTCTTTGAGCAGGTCGCGCAGCTGGCGTAACTGATCCTGATCATCGTAAATGGTAAAATCGCGGGTATAACCCAAGTGCTCGATCTCCTGGCGCAGGATCCGTACGCAGCTGGCATGAAAGGTTGCCACCCAGGGCAGCTTGTCTTGTCCGAGTAGTACTTCGAGGCGATCGCGCATCTCTGCTGCGGCCTTGTTGGTAAAGGTTACCGCCATAATCCGCCAAGGCGGCACGTCGCGTTCGCGGATCAGATGGGCTACCCGATGGGTCAGGGCGCGAGTCTTTCCTGAACCGGCGCCAGCAAGCAATAACAATGCTGTACCCTCATAGAGTACCGCCTGCCGCTGTGGTTCATTAAGGGAAGTCAGCAAATCGCCGGTCATGCTTTTTCTTCTCCGAGGCTGCTGTTCATCAGCGCCCGGTTGTAGGCGGAAATCATGTCACGGCGGGAAACAATACCGTAGATCTTACGATGCGTCTTGCGATCAACCACCGGCAATTGTTCAATATTGCGATATCCGATCTTACGCATGGCGTCATCGAGACTTTCATCGGCATGAACGGTAATAACATCGGTGGTGGCCAGTTCCTTGACCACCACCAGATCCATCAGTTCCTTCTCGAAGACCACCCCCATAAAATCCTGCACCGAGATGATACCGGTTAATTCACCGGCATCATCCACCAGCGGAAAATTACTGTGGGAGGTCCTTTCAACAAAGCGGGCAAACTCCCCGAGGGTCATGCGTTCAGAAATGGTTTCAACCGGATAGCGCATGACCTCGCTGACCTCAATGGCCTTCATGATGTTGCGTTCTTTACCGGCTTCCAGATCGATGCCGGCACGGGTAAGCTCAAAGGTTTCGAGGCTGTCTTTTTTAAAACGACGGGCAATGGAGGTTCCAATGACGCAGGTCAGCATAATCGGCACGATAACCTCATAGCTGTCAGTAATTTCGAACAGCATGAAGATCGCCGTCATCGGTGCATGGGTGGCTGCCGCCAGAAAAGCCCCCATACCGACCAGGGCGTAGGCACCGGGCGACATGTAGCTGCCGGGGAAGAAAATCTCAAGCAGATGCCCGTAAGCGCCACCAAACACCGCACCTAAAAACAGGCAGGGGGCAAACAGGCCGCCGGGCATGCCCGAACCCAGGGTAATGGAGGTGGCCACCATTTTGGCAATCACCAGCAAGCCAAGCAGATACCAGCTGTGATGACCAACAAGGACTTCGCTGATAAATTCGTAGCCGTTACCGAACACCTGGGGCAGCCCGATACCGATGACTCCGACCGCCAGACCACCAAGAAACGGCTTGCTCAAGGGGGGCAGTTTGAGGGCCACAATGCGATCCTTGATGCGATAGTGAAGATCAATAAAACCGGCCGCCAGACCACCGATCAGAATACCGAGGAGCACATAAAAACCGAGTTCCCACAGGCTCCCCATGACATAGGGCGGAGCGACAATTTCAGAGATATCGCCAAGCAGCGCCCGTGAAACTACCGTCGCCATGCCGCTGGCAATAACAATCGAGGTAAAGCTGGACAGACCATAAGATGACAGCAGCACGATTTCCGTGGCAAAAAACACCCCGGCAATCGGGGCATTAAAGGTTGCCGCCACCCCGGCTGCCGCCCCACAGGCCACCAGCACCTTGACCCGGTCGTTGCTCATCCGAAAGGATTTGCCAAACTGACTGCCGATGGTGCCGCCGATCACCGCGATCGGGCCTTCCTGCCCGGCACTGCCCCCCGTCCCTAAGGTGATGGCCGATGCCAACCCCTTGGTAAACAACGGCCGAAAGGGCAGCTTGGCACCCCGCAGGTTGACCTTGACGAGAAAGGAGGAAAACCCCCCTTTGAGATCCTTGGGAAACAGGATCCACAGGGGGATCAGCAGCAGCCCACCAATGGCGGGCATGAACATCACCAACACTCGTTGCAGTGACCACTCATCGGTAGAAATGTTGAACAACTCAAAGGTCTGCTCCACCACCAGCCAGTGCACCAGCTCAATGGTCATGCGGAACAGATAGTTGCCGAAGCCACCGAGCATACCGATGATCACCGCGAGGATGATCAAAAAGGTATTTTCGCTGACTTTAAGATGCTCAAGCAGCCAGAAAATGGCCGCACGGATTTTTCCGGGAAATGAAAAAGACAAAACGACCCCTTACTCCACCGTGACGGATTTCGCCAGATTTCTGGGTTGATCGACGTCGGTTCCTTTGAGCACGGCGATATAATAGGCAAGCAGCTGCATGGGAACTGAGGTAATAATGGGCAGCAGGTCCTCATCGACAGTGGGGACGGAGATCAGGGCGGCAACCTTGTCGAGCAGTTCTTCGTCATCACCGCTGACCACAGCAATCACCTGTCCACCACGGGCGCAAACCTCTTCCATATTGGAAACCACCTTGTCGTAAGTGGAATTACGCGGCACCAGCACCACGACCGGCAGATCCTCATCAATCAGGGCTATCGGGCCGTGTTTCATCTCGCCGGCGGGGTAGCCTTCGGCGTGGATGTAGGAGATCTCCTTGAGCTTGAGGGCTCCTTCCAGGGCGATCGGATACAGATTGCCGCGGCCGAGATAAAGGAAATCACGTGCATTGACAAACTCACGCGCCAGTTCTTCGATCTCGGCATCGAGCTCGAGGGTTTCTTCGAGCTTGCGCGGCAGTTCCAGCAAATCAGCCAGACGCGCCTGGCAGGCGGCGGCACTCAAGCTGTGGCGAATCCGACCGAGCTTTAACGCCAGCAGGTATAAAGCCACCAACTGGGTGGTAAAGGCCTTGGTTGAGGCCACGCCGATTTCCGGACCGGCATGGGTATAGATGATACCGTCGCTCTCACGGGCGATAGAGGAGTCGACAACATTACAGATACACAGGGTTTTACCCCCTTTCCCATGGGCCTCACGCAGGGCCGCCAGGGTATCCGCGGTTTCACCGCTCTGGCTGATAAGAATCGTCAGGCTGTTGATCGGGATGATCGGATCACGGTAGCGGAACTCGCTGGCGATATCGATCTCCACCGGCACCCGGGCAATCTTTTCGAGATAAAATTTTCCTACCAACCCGGCATGCCAGGAGGTGCCGCAGGCAATGATAAAGATTTTTTCCAGCCCCTCCAGCTGAGCGACATCAAGGCCAAGATCCTCAAGGTAGATATCCCCGTCTTCGACCAGGGCGCGACCGGCAATGGTATCGGCCAGGGCCCGGGGCTGCTCATAGATTTCCTTGAGCATGAAATGGCGGTAGCCCCCTTTTTCCGCCATGGTCGGGCTCCAGGTGATAGTTTTGCTCTGTTTGGCCAGTGGTTTGCCGGCGAGATCGCTAAAATGCATGTCCCGCGGAGTAAAGACAACCATTTCGCCATCTTCAAGAAATATCATCTCGCGGGTATGGGAGAGCATGGCCGGAATATCGGAGGCGACAAAATATTCCCCGTCCCCCTGGCCAACCACCAGCGGGGAACCCAGCTTGGCAGCGATCAGCTTGTCCGGTTCGTCAATGCAGAGGATGGCCACCGCATAGGCGCCTTTGACCTCGGCCAGGGCCTGCCGCACCGCCTGCTCAAAATCACCGGTGTCACGATAATGTTCCTCAACCAGATGGGCGATGATCTCGGTATCGGTTTCTGAACTGAACTGATGCCCAAGCCCCTGCAGACGCCCTTTCAAACTGATGTAATTCTCGATGATGCCGTTATGCACCAGCACGATACTGCCGGCACGGTGAGGATGAGCATTGATCTCCGAAGGCCGTCCGTGGGTGGCCCAACGGGTATGGCCGATACCGCGGGTTCCGCGGGCCGGGTTTTCATGGAGAATATTTTCAAGATGAATCAGCTTGCCCTGGGCGCGGCGAACCTGGGCCACGCCATCTTCAAGGGTACAGATGCCGGCTGAATCATAACCGCGATATTCGAGCCGGCGCAATCCATCTAAAATGATCGGCGAGGCCTGCTGTAAACCGATATATCCAACAATTCCACACATGGTATCTCCCTTGTTTTTTCAGGATTTTTTCTGCTTGCGCAGACGCCAGCCAGCAATATTCTTCTGATCAACCCGGGACAGCGCCAACGCATCGGCCGGCACATCTTTAGTGATCGTTGAACCCGCTGCGATCAGACTATTACGCCCGATATGCACCGGGGCAATGAACTGGGTATCGCTACCGATGAAAACATCGTCCTCGATCGTGGTTTTGTGTTTATTAACGCCGTCGTAGTTGCAGGTAATGGTGCCGCAGCCAAAATTGACATTGCGGCCGACTTCAGCATCACCGATGTAGGTCAGGTGACTGGCCTGGGAACCTTCGCCCAGGACGGATTTTTTCATTTCGACAAAATTGCCGATCTTGTTGCGACCAGCCAGCTGGGTACCGGGGCGCAAGTGCGCCATGGGACCGATGATACAATCGGGACCGATTTGCGACCCTTCGATCACCGAGCCGGCTTTAAGATGACTGCCGGCAGCAATCTGTGAGTCCGTGACGACCACGCCGGTCTCGACAATACAGTTGCGGCCGATGGATGTCTTTCCATGAAGGTGGACGTTGGGATGGATCAGGGTATCAGTACCAAGCTCGACGCCATCATCGATATAAACTGTGGTCGGGTCGATCATGGTCACACCGGCATAGAGCAGATCAGCGTTGATCTTCCAGCGCATCAGTACCTCGGCCTCGGCCAGCTGCCGGCGGTCATTGATTCCCATCACCTCGGTAGCGTCCTCAACACACAGGGCGCGGGTTGTTTTGCCGGCGGCCGCGGCAGCCGCTACCACGTCGGTCAGGTAATATTCCCCCTGGGCATTGTTCTTGGTCAGTCCCTGCAAGGCAGAGACAACAAAGGCGGCATCAAACAGATAGGTGCCGGAGTTGATTTCCGTCACCAGACGCTGATCCTCATCAGCATCCTTTTCTTCGACAATGCCCAGAATCTGTTCACCGTCACGAATAATCCTGCCATAGCCGTAAGGATCAGTCATGCGGGCACTGAGGATTGTCACTGCGGCTTCCTCGTGACGATGATACTCATAGAGCCGCTGCACTGTTTCCGGTTTCAGCAATGGGACGTCGCCACACAACAGCAACAAGGGTCCGGAATAACCACGCAGTGACTCGGCGGCACACATCAGGGCGTGCCCGGTGCCGAGCTGACTGGTCTGTTCAACCCACTCAATCTGTTGCTCAGAGAATGCTTCCCTGACCTGGTCAGCGCCATGACCGACAACCACCTTGAGCTTTGCAAAGCCCGCTTGCCGCGCCGATTCCAGCGGATAATAAAGCATCGGTCGCCCGCATAACGGGTGCAACACCTTCGGCTTGGTCGAACGCATCCTCGTGCCCTTACCGGCGGCCAGGATAACTGCTGCTAGTCCACTACTCATAAAGATCCCCTTGGTCTGTTGGTGACAAACGCCATCAAGCTCGTAACTATTTTGTGCCCACTTTGTGCAAGATCGACGCTGCTGCTACCTGCAGACATGAATATTCGCGCCTCAAATTATCCGGCATGGGCCGCTTCATCGTACAGCAAAATATAAACATTGAATTATCTCGAAAGGGTTTACCGCAAGTCAAGCACCATCCGGCCTGAGCTATCAGAAAGATATGAGCATTATTTACAATTGTTTGGTGCTGACGTATAGTCAGGCTCTATGGAGGGAAAATACCATGGATGATCGCCGCACAACAGCTCAGGAACTCGACGCGATGCAACAGCAGCTGAAGGAGCTGGAAATTCGTTACGAGTAATATTTTGCCGGCATTGAGCGGCGTGAGCCGGTCGCCGATCGCAAGGTTCTGGCACGCAAGGTGCGGCACTTTACCAACCGCCACATTGTCTGGACCGATCTGCAGTTCCGCTACCAGGGGCTCGCCTCACGCTTCATGTCTTACTGCCAGTACTGGGATCGTATTCTGCGCCTGATGGACGAAGGCAAGTACCACCGTCACCTCACCAACCGGCAACGTTCCCCGGTCGCCACAAAAAAATCGGACGAAGCAGCAGTGTCAGCCGGTGAAGCCGAACAACTGCATCAGCAGATGCTCCAGGCGCGTAAAAATTGCGGCCTGGCCGGAGACGGGCCAACCCCGGAAAAGATTGCTTCTTTTCTTGACAATCAGCGCAAGCAGATTCGCAGTCGCTACGGTGACAAACCGGTGGAATTCAGCGTTGACATTCATGAGGGGAAACCCCGGATCAAGGTACGGTTCAAAAATTAACCGCCCCGCTGGGCACCTTATCCGCGAGATGGCTCAAAACTCATGCGCATCCTGATGGTCACCCAACATGTCCGCGAATCGGTCCAGGCCGTGCCGCTGGCCGCCGGCTGTATCAAGGCCGCCCTGTCCAGTGACCAACAACAGCAAACAGAGATCATCAATCTCTATCCGCCCCTCGATATCGATCTGATCAGCCAGCAACTGCTGGACAACGAGCCCGACCTTATCGCCTTTTCCTTAAGTCTGTGGAGCCGCACCCCGCTATTGACGCTGGCGCACCGCCTGCGGGCCCTGCAGCCCCGGCTCTTTCTTCTTGGCGGTGGTCCCGAAACCGCCGGCGACTGCGCTGAGCTGATCAACGCCGGGGGTCTTGACGGAGTCATTCGCGGCGAAGGGGAGCTGGCCTTTGCGGCGCTGGTGGATTCGCTGGAGCGCGGACGCTTAATGGCGGGAATAGATGGCTTTGTCAGTGCCGCGGCGGCATTGACAGACCCACCGCCTGCCACCTGCCCTGACCTGGCCAGCCTTCCCTCACCATGGCTGACCGGGGTTCTGCCCCTTGAGCCCGGCTGCGGTGTCCTGTGGGAAGTTGCCCGGGGCTGCCATTTCAATTGCTCCTTCTGCTACGATGCCAAAGGCCATCAGGGCGTCCGCCCTTTTCCTTTTGAACGCTTACGCCAGGAGCTGAAACTGTTTGCTACCTCCTCGGTGAGCCAGATCTGGATTCTTGATTCTACCTTCAATGCCCCGGCTCAGCGAGGTCATGATCTCCTGCAGTTACTGCTCGATGTGGCTCCGCAGATCCACTATCACATTGAAGCCAAGGCCGATCTGCTCGACCAGCATACCATCAATTTACTGGCACAGCTCTCCTGCTCCGTACAGGTTGGCCTGCAGTCGGTCCACCCGGAAATCCTCAGACCCCTGCAACGCCATATCAATCCCGAACAGATGCGCCAGGTCCTGCACCAGCTCAACCTGGCCGGTATCGTTTTTGGACTCGATCTGATTTACGGACTGCCCGGCGACAATCACCAGGGGTTCTGCCGTAGCCTTGATTTCGCCCTGGAGCAACAGCCGAATCAGGTCGACATCTTCCCGCTGGCGGTATTACCGGGAACGGATCTTCATCAGCGCCGCAACGAATTTGGTCTTTGTGCCCGGAACACGCCACCGTATCTGGTTGAATCAAGCAGCAGCTACCCGACCGAGCAGCTCGAACAGAGTCAACTGCTTGCTGCCGCTACCGACATTTTTTACAATCGCGGCCGGGCAGTAGGCTTCTTCCTGCCGTTATGCGAGCTGTTCCATGCCACTTCTGCCGCCCTGTTGCAGCAGTTTGCTGACTGGCTGACGGCTGAAAAAATCTGCACCAGAGCCCAACTTGTTGACGTCGAAGCCTGGACACCAGACAGGATTCTCTCCTTGCAGCGCGACTTCTGTCGCGAACAATGTCGGCGCCACAAGCAATACCAGCTGATCCCCCTGATCGAGGATCTGCTGCACTTTCATTACCTGTGTGCGGAAATCCTGCTGGGCGAAGACTGCCAACCGACAGGGCAGCGGATCACCCCGGCGGCCTTTGCCGCAGCTCACTGGCAACTCAATCCAGCTGTCTTTTTGCATTTTTTCCACTACGATCCGGTTGACCTGGAAACCATCGGCGGAGAATCGCTGGATAAAATCATTAAACAACTGCAACAGGATCCGGGGCAACGCTTGCTGCTGAAAGTGGAGGGGGAAATGATGATCGAAATGCTGGACGATTCGCTGGCCCGCATGCTGCAAATGGCAACCACAGGCCAGAGCGGCACAACCCTGCTGGCGCAGCTTGACTCTCAGGAAGGGGAAGATCCGGCGCTGTTGGCTGCTGAGCAGGGGATTCTGCTACCCATTATTTGATGCGTCGAAAGCATCATTATTTAATCAGCAGATCGACAAAGCCTTCATAGGTCTGGCGTTTGCGTTCCGAGCGGGCATAAAGAGAGGAGGAGAAAAGTGCCGTGGCGGCGTGTTCGCCGAGCATGGAAAAGAGCTGGTAATCGATGGACTCGAGCTGTTCCTTCTGAATGAACAAACGATAGACGGCCAGCACCCCGATCAAATGCTGCTGGGTTTTCAGTGGGATAGCTACGATCGGGGCTAACAAATCATCCGATCCGGCGGTCATCGAACCACTGCAGAAATAATTTTCACCACTGGCGACCACCTCCCCGAAGACCCCGTCGGCGGCACCAATAACCGGGAGATTTTCCGCCTGCTCAAACCCTTCACCGGTTTCAAAAACCAGTTCTTTGCTGGCCTTATTGTAGAGCAGTACCGCAAATTTTTCCGCGCCGACAAAATTAATCACAACCTCTTTAATAATATCCAGGGTCTCCCCGCGGTCGAGGGTGGAATGCAGCCGGGACGAGGCCAGATAGAGGTTGGTCAGGTTGTTGTTGACCTGCTCCACCTTGACCAGCTGATTGGCAAAATCGAGATTTTCCTCCTCCAGTTCGCCGATACGCTGCATTGCCTCATTCTGCTCATGTCGCAAGCGTGAGCATTCGTCCTCAAGGGCCGCAAGGCGTTGACACAAATTCGCATCGATCCCCTCCTGACGTAGCGCCTCGACCTTTTTAAATCGCACCAGACGATCAAGGTTCTGTTTGCTGTGCTGATCGGGATGAAGAAAGTAAATTCCCTTTTTGTCGCCGGTACTCTCTGCCGTGCGTTTCACCCGGCCGTAGAGGGAGAGGATTTCTCCTTCCGGCAGGGCAAAGGAAAGCTTGATCGTGGAATTTTCTTCCAATGCCACCGATGAACAGATGCGAGCGCCGGTGACCGACAGGTCTTCAGTGCGTGCCTGATGAACCTTGACCCCGTCCTCTAATTTAATCGGCATATCGACCATCACCCGTTCAGCGGTGCGGCGTTTCACTTCACCTAACAGGCGCGCAACCTTTTCGCGCAGTTCCAACTTGTTGACCGGCTTGGTGATATAATCATCACAGCCGGCATCGAGACATTTCTGCACCTCTTCCGCCTTACCCGCAGCAGTCACCATCAGGACTGGCAACCTGTACCAGCGCGGGTTGCGGCGGATCGTGCGACAGACGTCATCACCATTGATCCCCGGCATATAGAAATCAAGCAGCAGGATATCGGGAGCCACTTTATCAAGACGGTTAAGGGCTTCTTCCCCCGACGAGGCCGTCAATAAATCATAACCGCACCCATCAAGGTACGAACGTTCGAGTTCGAGGAAGAGATCAACATCGTCGACGAGTAGGACTTTAGGCATTATTGATGCTTTCTAAAAAGTGTCAATTTAGATGGTTAAGCAAAAAGCGCAAAATGCAAGGCACGCGATTATTAAGCAATGAGGCACACTTACGTACGTCGAAGCAGTGAAATAAGCGCGACTGTTTGTCATCGGGCGCAGCAGTTGGTGAGTTTTTGCGACGCCATCATTATTATGGCTCCTTCATAATCAGGGGTTACGGTAGCGCGAACGCTCAAAAAAGTAAAGGCTCCCGCAGGGATATCTGCAGGAGCCTTGATGACGGTTTCTTGTTGGTGATATTCAGCTACGCGACTTCAGCTGTATCCTTCAGATAGCGGGGCCGCTCGACAATAAAATTGATGATTTCATCGACCTTGGGCACACGCCCGGCGATACGGACCTGATCATCGATCATCAATGCCGGCACCACATAAATCCGGTTGTCAATCATTTTGCGCGAGTCAGTGTACTGGTGGACTTCAGCCTTCACCCCGAGCTGTTCCAGAGCTTCACGTACATTGTCTACAGTTCCCTGACAGCTTTCCGGTTTGTCCGGCCTACAAAGTATATCGATACGCATGGTGCCCTCCTTATCGGGTCTACAGGCAAATTATTACTTGTTTAGTATTTATTATAGTCAACGTTTCACGTTTGGCAAGTTTTTTCCATAGGTTGCTGCGTTTTTTTACTCCCTTGGTTCAACCCTGACCGCAAGGGCACCGGCGCTTACATCAACAACCACTTTACCTCCCCCGGTCATATCGCCGCGGATCAACGCGCGGCCGATGCGGGTCTCAAGCTGGTGCTGGAGATAACGCTTCAAGGGTCGAGCGCCGTAGACCGGATCATAGCCACTGGTGGCAATATGGTCTGCCGCTGCCGGGGTCAGTTCCAACTCGAGGCGCTGCTCCTGTAAGCGCTTACGCAGATCTTCCACCAGCAGGTAAACAATCTGTTTGATTTCATCAAGAGACAGGGGCTTAAAGATGATGATATCGTCCACCCGGTTAAGGAACTCCGGCCGAAAACTGCGCCGTAATTCCTGTTCAACCTGATCCTGAACCAACGGGGTGATCTCTCCGTCTTTAATACCCTCAAGCAGGTAATGTGATGCGATATTGGAGGTCATAATAATCACGGTATTTTTAAAGCTGACCATCCGTCCCTTGGCATCGGTTGCCCGCCCATCATCAAGGATCTGCAACAGCACATTAAAAACGTCCGGGTGGGCCTTTTCAATTTCATCAAACAGCACTACCGAGTAGGGCTTGCGCCGTACCGCTTCAGTCAGCTGGCCACCTTCCTCGTAGCCGATATAGCCGGGAGGGGCACCAAGCAGGCGACTGACCGCATGCTTTTCCATGTACTCTGACATGTCGATGCGGACCATGTTGTCTTCGCTGTCAAACAAGGCGGCGGCGAGGGTACGGGCCAGTTCCGTTTTACCCACCCCGGTGGGCCCGAGAAAAATAAAGGAACCGATGGGACGGCGCGGATCCTTGACCCCGGCGCGGGCACGGATCACCGCATCGGCAACCCGTTCGACCGCTTCGTTTTGTCCCACCACCCGCTCATGAAGGATCTCATCGAGACGCAACAGCTTATCGCGCTCGCTTTCGATCAGTCGCGTCACGGGAATACCGGTCCAACGTGCAACGATTTCGGCGATCTCATCTTCGGTCACCTCTTCGCGCAGTAATTTTGCCTGTTGATCGCTGCCGGCCTGCTTTTCTTCCTCTTGTTGCAGGCGCTTCTCCAGTTCCGGCAACTTGCCGTGCTTGAGCTCAGCGGCCCGGTTGAGGTCATAACTGCGCTCGGCGCTGGCAATATCCAGACGCACCTGCTCAATTTCTTCCCGCAGGTTCTGAATTCCCTTGATTCCCCCTTTTTCCATCTGCCATTGGGCGGAGAAGATCTTTTCCTGCTCCTTGAGCTCAGCCAGCTCCTTCTGCAGGGCACCCAGACGCTCGCGGCTGGCAGCATCCTTTTCTTTTTTGAGCGCCGCTTCTTCGATTTCCAGCTGCATCAGCCGCCGGGTGATAGCATCAAGTTCAGCCGGCATCGAATCAATTTCGGTACGAATCGTGGCACAGGCCTCGTCTACCAGGTCAATCGCCTTGTCAGGCAAAAAACGGTCGGCAATGTAACGATGACTGAGTTCCGCCGCCGCGACCAGGGCATTATCCTGGATCCGTACACCATGGTAGACCTCGTAACGTTCTTTGAGACCGCGCAGGATACTGATGGTCGCATCAACATTGGGTTGATCAACCATCACCGGCTGAAAGCGTCGTTCCAGCGCCGGATCCTTTTCCAGGTGCTGGCGATATTCGTCCAGGGTGGTAGCGCCGATACAGTGGAGTTCACCCCGCGCCAGCATCGGTTTGAGCATGTTGCCCGCGTCCATGGCACCCTCGCTCTTGCCGGCGCCGACGATGGTGTGGAGTTCATCGATAAACAGCAGAATCCGGCCCTGACTCTCCTGCACTTCTTTCAGCACCGCTTTGAGGCGCTCTTCGAACTCACCCCGGTATTTGGCGCCGGCAACCAGCGCTCCCATATCAAGAGAGTAGACGGTTTTATCTTTTAAGCCTTCAGGCACATCGCCGCGCACGATCCGATGCGCCAGACCTTCGACAATTGCCGTTTTGCCGACTCCCGGCTCACCGATCAGTACCGGATTGTTTTTGGTTTTTCGCGATAATACGCGGATGACCCGACGGATCTCCTCATCCCGGCCGATGACCGGATCGAGCTTCCCCTTTTTGACCTCTTCCACCAGGTCGCGGCCGAACTTGGCCAGCGCTTCATAAGTGGCTTCAGGATCCTGACTGGTGACCCGCTGATTGCCGCGGATACTGGTCAATGCCTGGAGCATGGCATTGCGTTCAACTTTTAATTTTTTCAGCAATCGGCCGGCCGCACTCCGCTCCCCTTCACCGGTGGCCGCCAGAAGAATATGCTCAACGCTGATGTACTCATCCTTGAGCTGCTTGGCTTCGGTTTCGGCCTGCATGAGCAGCTGGCTTAAGCGCCGGCTGGCGTAGAGCTTGCCACTATCGACTCCAGCACCGCTGACGCGCGGGCGCGATTCAACATCCTGGCGCAACCCACCAACCACATCCTCAACCGCGATGTTCATTTTCTGCAGGAGGCGCGGCGCCAGCCCGTCCTGCTGTTCACACAAGGCCAGAAGCAGATGTTCCCCGTCGATTTCCGCGTGGCCATAGCGCAGGGCCAGAGCCTGCGCTGCTTGCAGGGCCTCCTGGACTTTCTGGGTTGTTTTATTTATATCCATCGTCCCTTCCTCCTGAGTCAGACAGCGTTCAAGCTACGGTGAAAGTATACCAACAGACTCGCCATCCTGCTGAACATTCGCGTAAAAAAACCGGGGCCATTGACGACCCCGGCAGTAAGCTGTTCTTCACCATCCTGGTTTCAACAAGCCGGTCAGTGAAGGGTTTTAACAGCAATCTTCTTCGGCTTGGCCGTCTCGGTTTTTGGTAACCGCAGGGTGAGAACTCCGTCTTTCAATTGCGCCTGTCCGGCATCCGCATCAATCCGATCGGAGAGCTTAAATTGCCGGTAATAGCCATGTTTGGTGCCATTTTCACTGCCTTCACGTTCGGCCTCAAGAGTTAACACCCCGCGGGAAACTTCGAGTTGCAGCCCCTGTTCGTTGACTCCAGGCATATCCGCCAGCAGTACCAGTTCATGATCGGTCTCATAAATATCTACTGCGGGCGTCCCCCGGAATATGGGATTTGCCTGCTCGACTGGGTGAGCCTGTGCTACTTGTTGAGTTGCCATCTGCTTATCGTTCATATCATTACCTCATTGCTCGTTCTTGAAGTGGTTATCGTTACACTACCTATCCATTCATCCTGACCAGTTAATCTCCCGGGCCCGGCCTTAGCTTAGCCGGCTTTGATCTCAATCCGCCGGGGCAGGGCTTCTTTCGCCTTAGGGATGCTGATGTTCAGGATGCCGTCTTTATATTCGGCAGCGATATTATCCCTGTCGAACTTACTGGTCAGCATCAGGCTCTGCTCAAAGGAGCCACTCCTGCGCTCCTGCCGATGGACACGAGCGTTCTCCGGTAGATCGACCGGAGCAAATTCACCCTTGATCACCAGCTGACGGTCAACAACACTGATGTCCAGCTTGTCGGCATCTACGCCGGGCAACGCCGCCTCGACCTGATATTTCTCATCATGCTCTCGAATAATGAAATTGATTCGTCCCTGCTCAGGCCGAACAATCGGTCCCAGATCAAAACCACGCAGCAAATGTTCTACTTCACGCTGCACACCTTCAAGCGGGTTTATCATATGAAATCTCAACATGGTTTCCTCCCTTTTTAAATGTCTTTGTTGTTACGTTCTTCTCTTTTTATGCCGCAAAATTTTTTTCGTCGGCATTCCTGTTTTGCCATCTCCTTATTACAAATCGGATGCCAACTTTTTTAAACACATCAGGCCTCAATATTTTCAGCATCTTAGGGTTTTAGAGGAAAAATGGATAATGATGCGACGTCGCACAGACCGTTGCGTAATCTTTATTATGCGACACCTGCGACGTCGCACCCGGGAGGGACGGGAGAAGGACTGAGAGGGGGGATTGTCTGCTGAAACGCTGTAGCTTTTCTAGATGTTGTTCGTGTATTCCGTGTTTTCCGTGGATAACTGCTTTCCTGAACTTAATCCCGACGCAGATCATCACGCTGGATACCGAGCCGCTGCAGATGGCGATAAAGGGTGGCACGATGGATGCCGAGGTGACGCGCGGCAGCGGAAAGGTTTCCGTCAGCAGCGGCATAGGCACGACGAATCACTTCTTCACTCAAATCCTTTTTTTGTCCCCTGCTGCCAGGCCCTAGAGGATTTGCCTGTGACGTTTCAACCCGACCTGGCCAGGGTAGCACCACCGGCAGGGAAGAGACGGACGAGGGGGCAGGCCGGGCGACGGGCAGATCGCCGGGCAGGTCGGCGGCAAACTGACGGCGTTCACGGATCCATTCTGCAAAAGCTCGCGCGCCGATCGCTTCGGTCTCGGATTCTACCACCACCCGTTCAATGACATTACGCAACTCACGAACGTTGCCCGGCCATAGATAGGACTGTAACAGGCGAACGGCTTCAAGGGTCAGACGCCGTGCCGGTTTGCCGTATTGGTGGCTGAACTGCGCCAGAAAACGTTCAGCCAACAGCGGGATATCTTCAGCACGTTCCCGCAAAGACGGCAGATGGATCCGCAACACCGCCAGACGGTGGTACAAATCAGCACGAAATTCTTTGTTGGCAACGGCCTTTTCCAGCGCCACATTGGTCGCACCGATGACCCGGACATCCACCTTGCGCGGCACTTCGCTTCCGACCCGAACCACCTGACCATCCTCCAGGACCCGTAAGAGCTTGCTCTGGGTTGACAGGGGCATATCACCGAGCTCATCCAGAAACAGGCTGCCGCCATCTGCGCGCTCAAAGTATCCACGGTGATCCCGCACTGCTCCGGTAAAAGCGCCGCGTTCGTGGCCGAAGAGTTCCGATTCGAGCAACTGTTCACTGATGGCGGTACAATTAAGTGCCGCGAAGGGCTTGTCACGGCGACGACTTTCCAGGTGCAGCGCATGAGCAACCAGCTCTTTGCCGGCACCGGTTTCACCGGTAATAATCACCGTTGCGTCTGACGCCGCATAAAGGCGAACCTTGCGAAACACCTCACGCATGACGGCACTGACCCCGACCAGTCGATGAAAATCTTCAGCTTCCGGCACATCCCCCAGCGGGCGGAGAATCACCTGCACCTGCCGACCCTGATGACCTTCGGTCAAACCGACGGGCTGAATATCAGCCAGTACATCTGTCTGCCGGGGCACCAGCCGTATCCTGATACCAGACAGATCATGCCCCTGATCGACAACCTCAGTCGCCAAATCCTCCAGAGACGGCACCGCATCAGGAAAAACAACAGAGACAGGGCGCCCCTGCAGTTGGTCGACAGACTGGCCAAGACTGGTTGACAACCGTTCGGAAACCGTGTGGACCTGCCATCTGCCATGAGTAGAGAGGACCAGAACCAGGTCCGGGGTAATGACGGGAAGGTAATCTTTTGAGTTCATCATGACAATGGGCCGGTCATTAGAAGCGCAACGTCGCCAGATAGTCGGAAAACATGGAAAGACCGGATTCAAACCGGGTAAACTTGATGCCCATACCGGCATTTTTACTCAGGCGGATCAGGTTCGGCGGAATCTTCTTGGCCCACTGGACCCGCCCCCGCACCAGCACTTCCCCACCGTCGGGCAGATAAATACACAAACGCACCAAGGTTCCGACCCGTTCGGGTTGACCGGTGATAACCCAGGCACCGGCAACTGAGGCATTACCAAGAAAGGCTATTTTAGAAAGATCATCAACCCCGAAGCGGACCTTAAGGCGTCTGCTTTTGCGTTCCTGACCGCGTACCACTCGGGTTGCCATACCCACTCCTTAATTGATAACGGCAAGGTGAAACGGGCTCATTCAATAAAACACCCCGAAAAGACAAAGGTCTTAATCACTTCAGCAAGTGCTCCAGGAACCCGGATCATACAATAACGTAACGACGATTTATCCGCCATCAGGCACCGGAATTTTTTCGGTTTCGCCCGGCACCTGGGGAAAACGGCCGCTGCGCCAATCATCCTTGGCCTGTTCTATCAACTCCTTGCGCGATGATACCAGATTCCACCAGACCGTGCGTTTGCCCAGAGGCTTTCCGCCAACAACAATCAGTCGACTCTCTGTCGTTGCCGTCACTTCAAGCCCTGGAGTAGCATTGAGTAAGGCCAGATTGTGCTGCGGGATCGTCACGCCTTGAACCTGGATCTCGCCAGCGACCACGTAAACAGCGCGTTCATCTACCTCGTCCGGCAGCTTCAATGTTGCCCCCTGGCTGATCTGGACATCGGCATAGAGGGTTGGGGAAGCGGCCTTGACGGGCGATATCGCGCCCCAGGCTTCACCGACAATCAGCCTCAGGCTTATGCCTTGATACTGGACGGTGGGAATCTGCTCTGCAGTATAGTGGACAAAATCCGCCTCAACCTGCTCTGAGTCTTCCGGCAGGGCGACCCACAACTGCAGGCCGTGCAACGAGTGAGCGGACTCACGCAGTGCTGGCGGCGTACGCTCCGAATGGGAGATGCCACGACCGGCAGTCATCCAGTTAACCTCAGCAGGACGAATCGGCTGAACATTCCCCAGGCTGTCGCGATGGAGAATCTCTCCGGTAAACAGATAGGTGATGGTCGCCAGTCCGATATGCGGATGAGGGCGCACATCCATCCCCTGACCAGAAGAAAACCGGGCCGGACCAAAATGATCAAAAAAGATCACAGGGCCTATTGATTTCATCTCTTCGGCCGGCAACAGCCGCCTGACCATAAAACCGCCCAGATCTTTTTCTGCGGGATATAGAACCATGCGGACAGCAGCACAGGGTGAAACTGAGCCCTTTTGACCCAGATTATTATCCTTACTCAGCAAATCACTCATCACAGCACCTCCAGCGTCGCTAAAACAAAGAGCTTTACTTTTCAAGTTTACAAAAAATCGGCCACCTTGCGCACAAAAAAACAGGGACCCACAGCATTATGCCGTAAGTCCCTGGAATATCTGGCTCCCTCTGCTGGGCTCGAACCAGCGACAATCTGATTAACAGGCTGCGAAATAATCATTCCCTAATATTCCCTAAAAGATATTTTTCCTATTGAATATCAAATATTTAACTGATACATTTATTCCCGTCCATTCCTAAAAAAACCCGTAACCTCACGATAAAAACTGGGAGAGAACTGGGAGAGAATATGCCGGTCAAGTGGAACAAAACGAAATTCCCTGGCGTCCGCTACTATGAGCACGCTACCCGCAAGCATGGTATCAGCTACGACAAATACTATGCAATCCGCTACCAGCACAGCGGCAGGATTGTCGAAGAGGGCATCGGCTGGGCGTCACAAGGGCATGACGCAGACGAAGCTAACACCATCCGCGCCCGGCTCAAGCAGGCGGCCAAAAACAACACCGGATCGGCATCCCTGACCGAAGAGCGCGAGGCAGAAAAGAGCCGTCAAAACGAGGCAACCCGCCTGGATGAATTACAAAGATCAGAGGAAGCCCGGAGAAACATAACTTTCGGCGAGTTTTTCAGAAGCGTATACTTGCCACAAGTCAAGGTCGACAAAGCCCCTGCCACTGCTGCAAATGAAGAACTGGCGTTTCGCAACTGGATTGCCCCGGTACTCGACAAGCTACGATTTGATGAAATCAGCATTGACCACCTGGACAAAATCAAGCGCAATATGCTTGCGGGTAAGCGCCCACCAGCTAAAAAACACGGACGCGACAGAAAACCCAAAGCCAAGGACGCCCACTTGCGACGCAACAAGGCAAAACCAATGGCCCCACGCTCCATCATGTACGCGCTGGCAGTTATCAGACAGACCTGGAACCGCGCCTGTGCATCGAACCCACCCCTTGCCTTTGGTGCCTGGCCTGGGGCATCAAAAGCATTCAAAAAGCCCAAGGTCGACAATCACCGCCGCCGGTTTCTGACCCGCAATGAAGCAGCCCTGATACTCGAAACCCTCAAAGTAAAAAGCACAGATACTCATGACATGGCACTGCTGGCGCTGCACTGCGGCATGAGAGCTGGCGAAGTGTTCAACCTGACCTGGGACAAGGTCAACTTACCCAAAGGGGAAATTTACCTAGTCGACACCAAAAATGGAGAGACCCGCACCGCCTATCTAACCGATGAAGCCCTAGCCGTACTGCGCCAACGGTCAATGAACTGTAAGCACCAGCGGATTGTATTTCCGACCAAAAACAAAACCGGCGAGACAGTCAAGCACCAACAGGTGCCTGCCACCTTTGGCAAAACGGTTGCCGAACTGGGCTTGAATGAAGGCGTCAATGACCCCCGCGACAGGATCGTTTTCCACTCCCTGCGACACACTTACGCATCATGGCTGGTTGAACATGGCGCAAGCTTGCCCATAGTACGCGATTTACTAGGGCACAAAAACCTGATTATGACATCAAGGTATAGCCATGTTTCAGCAGAAGCACAGCGCGACGCCGTCCGCGCCCTTAATCGGTCGCTGACACCATCAGGGGACAACATCATCCATTTGAACCAGCGCCGCAACGAAGAAGGGAGCCCCTAACATGGCCCCAGTACCAGCAGTAGATCGTCGCCCATCTATGAGCAAAACAGAAGCGATAGAAAAGGTTATTGAAATTTATCAAGACGCCGACCCCGATTTTCAACGCTGGATATTTCAGCATATTATGAAGGTTAGAAATTCGCCAAAGGCAACCGCTGGCAGCAACAGATAATCGTTATCAATGCTCCCTGACAGGAGCACAGGCAAAACATTACAGAGGAGATTCCGCATGAAACTTACAGAACAAGAGATACAGATAATTTCCCTCTATAGACGAATGAGCAACAGACAAAAAATCGCCGCACTAAATGCCACTAAAGAGTTAGTACCAAAGCCCCAAAGCGGAGGCATTACCGGCAACAAGTAACCGTTACCAATTCGCCCGGCTAGATCGACGGATCGAACAGCGGCCCCCTACCGCCCCGCCGGGCAACCTTTTATCAGGGAACAGCGCACAGGGAGTGCTGACCATGGCAGAGCAACAACAGGCCCGCGATTTATCCGATTATCCGACATTGTCGCTTTATGAGGTTGCCGAAGAATGGGAAAAGGAAACAGGCAAGCCTGTTATCATTCTGTTGCACCAGATCGCCGTCGCCATTTACGACGGGTTGCTAAAGCTGGATATCGACGACAGATGGAAACTCTTAAGCCACCACGAAGCGCAAGTCAGCTACCGACCCACCCGTAGAAGCAAACTGGAACAAGAGCTGGGCATCGGTCCATTGTGGAGTGGGTCAGAGGTCGCTTCCAGATGGCAAAAGCCAATTTACAAACCATGGACAACAGAAAATTCGCCCTGCATTCAAAAACTGAAAGAACCACCACCGACCAAACAAGAACCGAGGGGATTAAAAGCAGCCCTATATCGTGAGGGCATCACCATCAAACGCGAGCATTTCCGCACCTGGTGCCTTGCTGTTGGCTACCACCCTTTACCTCGTTTCTGGTTCGGATCGGAAGCGGCAGCGGTCGCCACGACAGCAGAGACGGCTCCACCTAACACTAGACCGGAAGAGAGTCACGGAAAACAATTAGCAGAGCAGCGCCACGCCCCCACACGGCCAAGCGCAACGGCAATCAATGAGGTTGTCGGCATTATCCGCAACAAAGATGAACGGGGGGAGCAGTGGCATCAACTCACCGAGGTTGACGCATGGATGAAACGCAACCCCACCAGCAAGGCAAGCCGCAACCAATTCAAAAAATTGGTCAAAGACTCTTTGCTTAACGTCGGCATCACCCCGATTAACGGACGCCCCCCAAAGAAATAACCTACTTTTCAACAGCAATAAGTCACTTATGCGCAAAGGCCCCGTTTTTTAGGGGCTTTTTTTGTGTTTATCTGTTTCCCGTGCACACCCTAACCACCGAGGGGACGCCCACGGTCAACCTATCTGCACAGGAGACAGATCAATGAAACAGACACAAAGCGACATTTTCACCGCCATGGTTGAAAAATGGCCTTCAACCCTCGTTGCGAGCTCAGAGGTCAAAACATTTTCTGGCGGCATCGTATCAGGCAAGACCCTTGCCAACCTGCGAAGCCTTGGCGAACCCGTGCCCGAATCAATCAAGATCGGCAGCAAACGTGCCCTAATCGCTGTATCCCTGGCCGACTGGCTACGCCAGCGCACCGAGGGAGGGCAAGCGGCATGAATCCATCAATGAATGACATTGTTCAAATCATCCCCGCTCCTGCTGACCTTTGTGTGAGCTATCACGGCTACCTGTCAAACCCGGTTGTCTGCCTGGCACTTGTCGCCGTTGACGACGGTTTCGGAACAATGACCCGTGACGTGGTGCCCCTCGTTGTCACTGACTTAGGCATCGACTTTGCCCTGGATGATACCGCCTTTAATCGGCTCGAATGGTCGGTTCGGAAGCCCTGTAAATGTTCGACGCCGACGCCCTGACCAGCGCCATGAAAGCCGCCGGAATCCACCCCGCCGGAGCACCGCCGCTTGTGGCCGACGGTCGCCTGCGACGTTTCGCCCTGGATGGCGACAAGCCCCGCACATTGAATGGCTGGATCACTCTGCACGACAATGGCGACGGCAGCCACGGTGCTGCATTCGGTAACTGGAAAACCGGCATCAAATCGACCTGGTTTTCGGGATCGCCACGGCAGGAGCTGACACCAGCAGAACGCCGCGAGTATGCAAAGCGAATGGCCGAGGCGAGAGCTAAGCAGGAAGCCGAACAACGGCAACGGCAAGAAGCCGCCGCGAAAAAAGCCCGGTATCTATGGGAGAGGTCAACCCCGGCAGAACCTGGGAATCCCTATCTGGTTAAAAAGCAGATCAAGCCCCACGGCCTGCACCAGCTCAATGAATCGCTGCTGGTGCCGGTCTCGACCATCACAAGGGAGCTGGTCGGGCTGCAATTCATCACCGGCGACGGTGAAAAACGGTTTTTATCTGGAACGGCCATTTCCGGCAACTTTTATCTGATCGGCGACAGCATCACCGACCTGGTGCTGATCGCCGAGGGAGTCGCCACCGCTGCGACGCTATACGAAGCCACAGGGCACCCCGTCACCGTCGCCTTCTCTGCTGGCAACCTGCGCCCCGTTGCCGAGGCAATCCGCAACCACCACCCACAAACAACCATCATCATCTGTGCCGACGCCGACCCCGTCGGTATGGCCGCCGCACAGGACGCCGCCGAATCAGTGGCAGGTCACTGGATTGCGCCCGATGATCACCAAAAGGAGACCCCTACCAATGGGAACAGATTTTAACGACCTAGCCACCGCCAATGGCGGCCTTGCTGCGGTCAAGGAAAAGATCGCGCCGGTTATCGACGCCGCCAAGGGAAAACCCTTTGGCCGCTACATCGTAAAGCCCGACGGTGTTTTTCAGCAAATCACCGACAAGGACGGCAACCTTGAAGAAGTTTATTTTTGCACCCGGCTGGAACCCCTGGGCATTGCCCGCACCGCCGACGGCAGCCGCTTTACCCTGGTTCTGGAATTAACCGACCTGGACCGAAAAACAAAAATCTGGACGCTACCGCAAGAGCTGATTTATCGGAGCGGAGGGGACGAAGCCCGCGTTCAATTTGTCAGCCTGGGGGGATGTTTTGGGGCAGGAACCCGCGAGCGTACAGGTTTTACCGACCTGTTTAAGAGTTTTTGCCGACAACCCCGGCACTTGCCGCGAATCATCCTGGCCGAGCGTACCGGCTGGATATATAAGGGGGAACATTGCGCCTTTGTACAACCCGCCGAGACCATCGGCACTATCGGCAAGGAAGCCGTTATTCTACCTGACCCCGGCGACGGTGCCCCCGATTACAGCACCAGCGGCACCCTTGACGATTGGCAACAGCAGATCGGCAGATTCTGTGCCGGTAATAGTCGCATGGTGTTTGCCGTCTCCTTGATTCTGGCTGCGCCCCTGTTGTGCCCTACCGGGGGAGAGGGGGGAGGCGGTTTTAATCTGGTCGGCGGTAGCAGTAGCGGCAAAACCACTGCGCTGCACGTTGCCGCATCCGTTGCCGGATCACCACCTGGACAACTCAAGACCTGCGACAACACCGCAAACGCATTTGAGAGCACAGCAGCACAACATAACGACGCACTGCTGCTGCTAGATGAGCTGGGGCAAGCCCACCCGGAACAGATTGGGCAAATTGTCTACAAGCTAAGCGGCGGCATTGGTCGCGGCAGAGCAGATCAATCAGGTAATGCTAGAGAGCGCCGACAATGGCGCATCCTGTTTCTAACCACGGGGGAAACCGACCTGGCAACAATGATGGCAGGAGCTGGTCGCCGGAGCTTCACCGGGCAGGAACTGCGCCTGGCTGACATCGACGCCGACGCCGGTTCTGTTATGGGGATTTTTGAAGCCCTGCACGGTTTCACCAACCCGGCAGACCTGGCCGACCATCTGCGCGACAGTGCCCGCCGTTATCATGGCGTCGTGCTGCGGCAATATCTGGATAAGCTGGTTGCCGAGATGAACGACCCCGCACAGAAGGCACAGCGCCTGCGCTGGATCGCAGAAACAGAAGCAGCATTTATTAAAGACGCCGTGCCCCCTGGTGCCAGTGGACAGGTGCACCGCGTCGCTAAACGGTTTTCCCTGGTCGCCGCCGGGGGGGAACTGGGCACCCATTATGGCGTTACCGGATGGAAAGAGGGGGAAGCTACCCTTTCAGCCTTGCAATGCTTCCGTGCCTGGTTATCGCGTCGCGGCACGGCAGGACAGGGAGAGGTTGAACAGTTACTGCGCCAAATTTCAGAATTTTTCGAGCGTCACGGTGAAAGCCGTTTCAGTGACATGGCGAGCAAATCGAAACAACCGACACCGAACCGTGCAGGGTTTCGTCGGTCGGTCGCATCCGGTCTGGATGATGACAACAGACAAACAGAATTTTTTGTGTTGCCTGCTGTTTTTCGGTCTGAACTTTGCCACGGTTTCGACCCGCGCTGGGCAGCACAGGTGCTGGTTGAAAAAAAGCTTTTAGCCTTGGGTTACGACGGAAAGCCCCAAAGTATGCACCGATTGCCCGGCATTGGTTCGACCCGCTGCTATCACTTCCCTGTACCCGTACAACCGGAACCGGCAGAGGACAAAGAGACCCCCAACCATGACAACAATATGGAAGTGCCATTTTAACGAGGTAACGCGGGTAACGCGGGTAACAACCATGAAATCATTACAGTTGTCTGTTACAGCCCCTGTTACCCAAAACTAAAAAAGGGTAACGCCCCTTGTAACAAAAAAACCTTGTAATATCGGCACTGTTACCCATGTTACCCGCGTTACACCCGAAAATCAGACACCTATAAAAACATGAAAGGATATTGCCAATGAAAGAGACAACGACACCCACCACCGACCCCAAAACCGGCCTTTATATTTTACGCGGAACCATTGCTTCCGACGGATCACAGATCAAGATTTTTTGCTCCCACTGCAACCAGCACCACTATCATGGCTGGCCTTCCGGTAGTGTTGACCCCGGCCACCTGGAGCACCGGCAAGCCCACTGCATCGACACCCTGAACAATAAGGCGACAGATTCACCCTTCTGGGATCACGGTTACATGATCGGCATTGTACCCCCGGCAAAGGGAGTGCCGACACGACGAATCACTGACGAAGAACGCCGGGCATCGGTAGCTGGTGCCCTGCGGATCATCCGCGAGATTGAAGAACTTATTGAAGAAGTAAACCGGGAAGTCCAAAACGAAAGCGCCCCCGGCTGGTTGAAACACTACATTGGCAACCGTCGTGCACATATACTGACAGCCGAACAACACCACCAGCGCACCGCCGAGTAAAGGAGAGGACATGAAGAAATCAAGGTTATTGATCGTCGCACTGTGCAAAGGCAAAAAATGCCCCAAGAGCCGCAAGCCGTGCCTTATGGAGAATTGCGCCTTCTGGACTGACGCCGGACTGCGTCAAGTTTACTCCCGCACTTTTACAGGGGAGAGCCCTGCGGGTTACTGCCAGCTTTAACAGATCACCCCCGGCGGTTTCAATAAGTCGCCGGGGGGATATTCCGACGCCCTGAGCGCCCACACAATCAACGATCACCCTGCCCCCTGCCCCTTGCCTGCATCACCGTTACGCAGTAACAGCAGGATCAGCACAACCCGGCA
>RRYU01009944.1_pt1 | contig 70697 bp, 71 predicted proteins | sample 2162651 | NCBI WGS metagenome assembly RRYU01 (sample SAMN10267283, study PRJNA491782) | microbial mat metagenome | isolation source: biomat in the production well | place: Japan: Minami-Kanto gas field, natural gas well KTG3 | collected 2017-06 | reverse complement strand
TTTTTTCTCTCCATGTTCCTTCGCGGGAACTTTATAGTGTTTGTGTCCTTATTTGTTCGCCAATAAAAAACACGCATCCTTATTACAAGGTCTGCGTGTTCTGATCCGTATGACAACTGTTGTCGGGCGAAAAGAATAATCCACAAACGTGTTAAGTTGTCGTGGAACCTAGCATGGGTGGTCCTGGTGATGCAAGCAAAAAAGAAAAAAATTCTTATAAGGTGATGGTATTGCTTTTTTTGGTCACAATCTTGACGTTCCAATGTGGTGGTGTCTGGTTGTTCAGGCACGGTTTGGTCTTAGGATGTTTTATTCACTGGGGTTGTGGGGAGGTGTGGAAGGGGGTGTTGACCAAAACTGTAAAGCTGTTTTACAGTGTGTCCCTGATGCATTTTAATTGACGCTGGTTTGACGCCGTTACTAGCTGATAAAATGCGAAAGCAACTGTTTATTTTTTGAAAAAGAAAATTCTTTGAATATATAATTTTGTTTTAATGGTTGTCCGGAGTACCCCGATGGTTGGCCGCTTTTCGCCTTTGGTGGCTGAAAAAAGCCATCGATCTTTGAGTATCGGGTTCAGTATGATCCCAGGTGTTGAAGCTCTGGCCTTGCTGCTGGTCGGGCTTTAATACGTTGTTTCATTTTTCCGTTGCTGTTGGCACCGGGATTGCTTAGATTCACGGAGCGTAAAATAATTTGCGTTCTAAAACCAGCACAAGGAGGAACAAAGTATGTCACGATTCAAAAAGTTTGCGGCAGGATTAACAGTATCAATGTTTGTTACGACCCTGGTGATTGCGGTCTGTGCTGTTCCAGCGCCCGCCAATGCCGATAGCCACATGGACCGCAGTGACTGGCCCTCGAGCTTTACCGTGGGCACCGCGTCGCAGGGTGGCACCTTTTTCGCTTATGGCTCCGGCTGGGCGAACCTTGTCGCCAAAGAGCTGGGCGTGTCTGGCGGCGGCGAAGTCACTGGTGGTCCGATGCAGAACATGGCGCTGGTGCACACAGGTGACGCGCAGTTCGGCATGACCACGATGGGTCCGGCTGCGGAATCGCTGAACGGAACCAACCCGATCGCGCCCGGTCTGAAAATGGACAAAGCCTGCGCGATGTTTCCGATGTACCAGACCCCGTTCTCGGTGACCGCGCTGGCGTCATCAGGAATCAAATCTATTTCAGACATCCCGGATGGCGCACGTATCGGTTTTGGCCCCGCAGGGTCGACATCGGACACCTACTTCCCGCGCATGATGGAAGCCCTTGGAGTGAAGTTTGACCGTCGCAACGGTGGCTGGTCCGACCTTGGCGGCCAGCTACAGGATGGTTTGATTGACGTCATCGCCTTTGCCGCTGGCATCCCCGTTCCTGCCGTGTCCCAGCTTGAGGTGCAGACGAACGTGAATATCATCGAGTTCACCGAGGAAGAGCAGGCCGCCCTCATGAATGCCTTTCCGGTCTCTGCCTTCGAAATCCCGGCGAATACCTATAGTACGCTGAAAGCCCCGGCGCGGTCCGTAGCGATGTGGAATTTCGCCATCGCCAACTGCGATCTGCCGGCAAGCTTTGTCAACGCGGCCGTCGATGTGGTGATGTCCGATAACGCGCGGATGGTGAACATTCACCGTGCCGCGCGTTCCACGCTGCCAGAGAACTGGGACAAGAATAAGGTGCTTCAGTGGCATCCCGGTGCGGCCAAGTGGTTCAAGGAAAACGCTGGTGCAGACATTCCCGATAGCATGATCTACGGCAAGTAAACTAAAACTTAGCTCAATGGGGGCGGTGCGACAGGATGTGCGCCGCCCCAGCCTTTTGCGTCCCACACGCCGTTGATACGGTGTGATGGAGGTACAGCTTTTACTCTAGACACGAAGCGCCGACGCGAAGGCCAAGGCGGCTTTTCCAGGGAGGTAACAATGGTTCAGGAGTCAACACCGGTGGACGAGGTCGTGATCGCAGAGGGCGTCGACGAAGAGCCGATAGAAAGCAACCGTCGTGTATTCACCGGTTGGCGGATGAATATCGTCGCGGGCTTCGCCGCCCTCTACGCGATGTTCCACATGGCGGCGCTGAACGGTGTGTCGATCTCGTACTATACCGGGATCACAGTGCCACTGCTGCCGGAATTCCCCATGGAGACCTGGAACTTCCGTATCGTCCACATTGCTGGCGCGCTGGCCCTGGGCTTCGTTGTCTATAACGCGACGATGTTTTCGGAAAAAGACGACACCACCAAGCGTGACCTTTGGGGCAAAGCCGCCTATCTGCTGTTTTTGCCAGCGTTACTGGCGGTGGGCACCGGCTTTTGGTTCGCCAACATCATTACCTCTGGCTCCTTGCCGGAAATGGGCGGTCTGATCACCTGGCCCGCTTTTGCCGGGACTCCCATTTACACTCAGGAAGTCTGGTATTTCGGTGTTCCTCTATTGGTGGCGACACTGGGTGGGATTGTCCTGGGCTGGTTCGAAAAAGCCCCGCGGGATCGTTTTCGGGCTTCGGACATCGTCCTTGGCATCTGCGGCATCGCTGTTGCGGTCTACCTGATCGCCATCTACGGCACCGCTGCGCGCAATTCGGTCGGGACACCCTTTGTCCCCATCGGCATCGCCTTTGCCGCGACTGCAGGGTCCGCGTTGATCCTTGAACTGACCCGCCGCGTTGCCGGGCTGGCGCTGGTCATCATCACCGGTATTTTCCTGCTCTATACCTTTGTTGCACATTTGCTGCCCGGCATCCTTGCCGTGCAAAGCCCCTATACCTGGCAGCGATTTTTCGGCACTGTCTATTCGGATGCGGGCATCCTGGGGCCGACAACGGCGGTGTCCTCGACCTATATCATCCTCTTTATCATCTTCGCGGCCTTCCTGCAGGCTTCCAAGGTGGGCGATTATTTCGTGAACTTCGCCTTTGCCGCCGCCGGACGTGCTCGTGGCGGCCCTGCCAAGGTGGCGATCTTTGCCTCGGGCCTGATGGGTATGATCAATGGCACCTCGGCGGGCAATGTGGTGGCGACCGGCTCGCTTACCATTCCGCTGATGAAGAAGGTGGGCTATCGACCGACCACCGCTGGCGCGGTTGAGGCGGCCGCCTCCACGGGCGGGCAGATCATGCCGCCGATTATGGGGGCAGGAGCCTTTATTATGGCCGAAATCACGGGCATCCCCTATCAGGAGATCGCCATAGCCGCCATCATTCCTGCGGTACTTTATTTCGTGTCAGTCTACTTCATGGTCGATTTCGAGGCGGCCAAGCTTGGCATGCGCGGCATGAGTGAGGATGAGGTCCCCAAGTTCTACAAGCTTGTGCGTCAGGTTTATCTGTTCATCCCGATCATCATCCTGATCGTTGCGCTCTTCATGGGTTATTCGGTCATCCGTGCCGGCACCCTGGCAACTGTTGCCGCGGCGGTCGTGTCCTGGCTGTCACCTGGTCGCATGGGCGTGCGGTCGATCATTAAGGCCTTCCAGCTTGCCGGGATCATGTCGATCCAGATCATTGCGGTCTGTGCCTGTGCGGGCATCATCGTGGGCGTCATCTCGTTGACCGGTGTTGGCGCACGGTTCTCGGCGGTGCTGTTGGACCTGGCCGGGGTAAGTCAGCTTCTGGCGCTGTTTTTCGCCATGTGTATCGCGATCCTGCTGGGCATGGGTATGCCTACCACTGCAGCCTATGCGGTCGCGGCCTCGGTTGTTGCACCGGGCCTTGTACAGCTTGGCATTCCGCTACTGACCGCTCATTTTTTCGTGTTCTACTTCGCAGTGCTTTCGGCCATCACGCCTCCAGTGGCCCTGGCCAGTTACTCCGCGGCGGGCATCTCGGGTGCGAATCCGATGGAGACGAGTCTCGCCAGCTTCAAGATCGGTATCGCCGCATTTATCGTTCCGTTCATGTTTTTCTACAATTCGGCGCTGCTGATGGACGGAACTTGGATCGATGTTGGCCGCACGGGCCTGACCGCTTTGTTCGGCGTTTTCCTCTTGTCATCTGGGGTGCAGGGCTGGTTCCTCGGGCAACGCGCAGCCTGGTTTCTCCGGCTCGGCATAGTTCTGGCGGCCTTATTTATGATCTCGGGCGGTTTGGTGACTGACCTCATTGGGATCGGGCTAACCGTGGTGGTCTGGCTGGTACAGCGGGTGTTTCACCCGAAGCCCAACGCGGTGATCTCGGTTCGGGGTGCGGATTGATCCAAGATATGGGCCTGGTGGCAGGACAAGCCTGAGAGGTTTTGTTAGTGCGATAGCCCGTAACAAAGGCGGCAGAATAACATCTGCCGCCTTTATTACGTCTAATATGAACTGGAATTTTTAGTTGCTGATGTCCAGCATACCGTCGATCATTTCAACCAGGTAGGGAATCTGGGGTTTGGTGGCGTAGCCATCGGCACCGACAAGGTCACACTTTGCTGACATCTGTTCATTGATCAGGGATGAAAAGAGAATGACTTTGAGCTCTTTAAGGAGCGGGTCATTCTTGACTTTTTTGCACAGGGTGAGCCCGTCCATTTTGGGCATTTCAATGTCGGTGATCAGCAGTTGCAGATGGTCACGCAGAGTGCTGCCATTGGCGACCTCCTGTCTGATTTGCAGCAAGCGATCGTGGCATGCCTGGCCGTCAGCATAAACCTCGAGAGAGGTGTAGCCGGCGCCTTTAAGGACGCGCTCAATGCCGGTGCGAATCAGGGATGAGTCTTCTGCCATCATCAGTTTCATGTGCTTGCGGGTTTGGGGACGTTGTTCCTGGAGAAGATCCTGACGCAAATCGATCTCATAATCCATGTTGGCTTCCGGATCAAACTCAGTGACAATGTGCTCTAGATCGACAATCAGAATTTCACGACCATCGATGTTAACGCTACCGGTAAAACGTGGGCGAAACTGATCGATAAAGCTGGCCATGGGCTGGACGTCATTCCACGAAATGCGGTGGATCTGATTAACCCCGTCAACCTTAAAGCCGTTGACTCTGTTGTTGAATTCACAGACCAGAACCACGCGTCGTTGTTCAACCTGGGCTGCGCTGCCTTTTTGCGTCAGATGCACCTTCAAATCTATCAGCGGAATGGTGTTGCCGCGTAACAACAAGGTGCCGAGCATGCCGGCACCACAGCCCGGGATTGTTGTTACCGCCTCCTGGTCAAATGGGATGATTTCTTTTAATTTTTGAACATTGATGCCAAAAGGTTGAGTGCCAAGATAGAATTCAATGATTTCCATCTCGTTGGTGCCGGCTTCAAGGAGAATTTCCTGTTTATGCTGGATCGTCATGGGATGTCCTCAGGGTAGCGAGATAGCAGCTTTAAGATTTGATCATATTAATGATATTATTGTCAACAATTTATCTATGGTTGATTTGATGGTTCAGTCGCACCCTGTTTTTCATGTATAGTACAAGCCCTGAAGGAGTTTTGGGGGTTCATCTCCTGGTGGCGTGGTAGCCGTTGTTGTTTGTTGCGTTTGATGTTGGGGGAAATATGACCGGATTGGCACAATCACATTATCGACTGGGGATGAGTTACCTGTATGGCAAGGGGGTGGCTAAATCTTATGTCGAAGCGATGAAGTGGTTTAAGCTTGCTGCTCAGTATCAGTATCCACGGGCGTTATTTATGCTCGGAAGGATGTATGATCTGGGTCAGGGTACGGCAGAAAACGCTGCCGAAGCAGTGCGTTATTTCCAGCAAGCGTCGGAGCTGGGGTACGCCCGCGCCCAGAATGCTCTCGGTCAGGCGTACATCAAGGGACGCGGGGTTGACCAGGATTATGGGCAGGCGCTGATCTGGTTGCGCAAGGCTGCAGATCAGGGTTTCTCTGATGCCCAGTATAACCTTGGACTGATGTACGCAAAGGGGCACGGCGTTCCCAAAGATTTCCTCGAAGCGCGACGCTGGTGGGCGCTGGCAGCAGAGCAGGGGAATCCGAAGGTGCAATTTACCCTGGGACATATGTATCTGGTTGGCAAGGGGGTCAAAAAGAACTACTCGAAGGCACGTCAGTGGCTGCGACAGGCAGCAGAGCAGGGATTGCCGACGGCGCAATTTCATCTGGGAATGATGTATGTCAAGGGAACCGGGGTGCTGCAGAGTGACAGCGAAGCGCGTAAATGGTTGCAATGCGCAGCAGAACAGAACTATCTCGATGCTCTATATCATCTGGGAAGGTTGCTCTCTGGTGGCAGCGAAGAGGTGCGTGACCCTCTGACCGCCGTGATTTTACTCAAGCAGGCTGCCACCCGCGGTCATCAGCGCGCCCAGGTGTTGCTGGGGCAACACCTGGCCAAGGGGATCGGGGTGGCCCCGGATCTTTCCCTGGCTTACCATTGGTGGTGCGAAGCTGCCAAGGCCGGCAACGCTGATGCGCAATATAATCTCGGGGTGATGTATCTGAACGGCAAAGGGGTAAAAAAAGATCCGCTCGAGGGCAAGAGATGGCTGACCGAAGCTGCCGATCAGGGACATACCCGGGCTCAATATTGCCTTGGCGTGATGTATTCGACCGGTACCGGGGTACCACAGGATATTGATGAGGCGTTGCGTTGGAAGGAGGCAGCGGAGTTTTGGGAGTCCATCTGATTTCTGTCCGTATAACGGCCCTTTTTCGCAATCTCTGCGTCAATCAGGCGGCGTAAAGTACTATGCCTTAAGGGTACTTAATTTCCTTGATCCTGCAAAAAAATGCTCATTTCCGAATCAGAAGCATACCAGTTGACATCCGGGGTTTTTCTCTTGCACAGGCGCCTATATTCCACCTTGCATAATTAATGCAGCTATGCATAATGGCCCCATGAAGAATTCACTACCTATTCTAAATATTCAATCCGTAGTCGATGCTACCGACCGAAATATCCTGGTGACAGATACGTCAGGTCAGGTTACCCTGATGAGTTACCGGGCACAGCAATCGCTGGGTATTGCTCCCGGGGTCAGATTGGAACAGGATTATCCCGGTTTCTGGGAGCATGTTGAAAAAATTCTTACCGGTACCTTGAGTCGTTCTGAGGTTCCTCTGCAGCTGAGTGGTTGTGAATATCTGGTGGCAGTCAACCCGCTGCTGGAAAAGAAAAGAATTGTCGGTGCTGTCTGTGTGCTGGTTGATAGCAGTCAGCTCGATATTATGACCCGCCGCCATCCCTCCTTTAATACCCTGTCGCGTGAACTCGACACTATTATCGATTCTTCTTCTGATGGGCTCTTTGTTTGTGATGCCCACGCCAATGTTATTCGGATGAACCCGGCCTCGGAAAAAATCCATAAAACTTCTGCCAATGCTGTGGTTGGCCGCAATATGCGAGCATTGATCGATGAAGGTTTTATTGATCGTTCAGCGGCACTGGAGGCCAGTATCAGCAAAGAACGTGTCAGCCTTCTGCAGAACAAGGGTGGCCATAAGCTGATTTCCATTGCAACGCCGGTATTTGATGAACGCTCAGAATTGATCAGGGTGGTCGTCAGTGAGCGTGATGTCACCGAGATTGATGCGTTGCAACGGGAACTGGAAAAGCAGGAAGCCATCAAAAACAGTTTGCGTGACCAGATGCTTGCCATGCAACAGGCTGAACTTGAGTCCCAGCAGATTATTGCCCGCAGTCCACAGATGATTCGTGCCGTGCAGCAGGCCATGCGGGTTGCCAAGGCTGATTCGTCGGTATTCATTCTCGGTGAGTCCGGGGTGGGCAAAGGCTTGATCGCCCAGTTGATTCACACCCACTCAGCGCGTGCCGGGCAGCCGCTGATCAAAATCAACTGTGGGGCGATCCCTGAATCCCTCATCGAAGCTGAGCTGTTTGGTTACGAAAAAGGGGCGTTTACCGGCGCTCTGACCAGCGGCAAGCCCGGTCAGTTTGAACTGGCTGACGGTGGAATTCTGTTTCTCGACGAAATTGCCGAGCTGCCCCTCGGATCACAGGTCAAGCTGCTGCGCTTTCTTGAAGACGGCAAGATCACCCGCCTGGGTGACACCAGAGGACGTAAGCTGGATGTCCGGGTGCTGGCCGCAACCCATCAAAATATGGAGGAAATGGTTGAGCAGGGACGGTTTCGCCTCGATCTTTACTATCGTCTCAATGTCATTCCTATCCAGATCCCGGCCTTGCGCGACCGCTCTGAATGTATTGTTCCCCTGATCCATCATTATCTGGAAGAGTTCGGTGAGCGCAGCGCCAGCAGAAAGCGTTTGACCCGCGCTGCGCTGGATGCCCTGTGTGGTTATTCCTTCCCGGGTAACGTTCGCGAGTTAATGAACATCTGTGAACGATTGGTGGTGATGGCAGAGACCGATGTTATTGATGTTGATGATCTGCCCGGGCAGATTGAGCCCCAGGCAAAAGAGTCGTCACTGTCTGTTGGTTGTTTGCCTTCAGGGTTGTCGCTACAGCAGGCGCTTGAGCGGGTTGAACGGAGCATGTTGGGGCATGCGAGAAGTTTAATGGCAAATCAGCACGAAATGGCGCAAGCGCTCGGCGTTAACCAATCTACCATCGCGCGAAAACTCAAAAAATACGGGTTGTCCTGATTATTGAGTTGTCGGAACGATCCCCATTATGCAGCCTCGCATAGTAACTCCTTGATTTTCCATTGGGTAAGCTTGTAGCGAGAATTAATCACCCCATCATTTTATTTCTAGATGCTGGTTTTATCAGTGTTTTCCTGAATAAGTTCAACTGCCTGATATTTTTGGCAAAATCTTTGCTATGCTTAAGAGACTATGTTCGGGTGACCTGAAATTTTCAACCATACCGTGAGGTTCACATGAGACGACTTGGAAGGCTTGTTTCCCTGCTCATCCTGCCGTTGATTGCTATGATTGTGTATAGCGCCCTAAGTTCATATTTTTTCAAAAACCCGCCTATCTGGACCTTTGAAATGTCTCTGTTTGTTTTCGGCTGCTTCTTTATGCTCGGTTCAGCTTATTGTCACATGGAAAAAAAGCACGTGGCTGTCGATATCATCAACCATTATCTGTCACCCAGGTGGCAACAGGTTCAGGGGGTTTTTTCCGAATTGGTAGTTCTTTTCGTTGCCGTGGTTTTAATTTACATCAGTGTGCCGGCTGCCTGGAACGCTACACTGATCTGGGAACGGTCCATCCTACAGACGCCTTTTAATCCCTATGTGTGGTGGTTTCGCTGGATTATCCCCCTGTCATGTTTGTTGATTGCAATTCAGTGTTGTATTGATATTGTTTCCCACATTCGGGGCACTTCAACTAATTCATAGTTAATCGACCTGCTACAGGAGGTTGTTTGATGTCACCATTGTATATGTTCCTGGCCCTTGTACCCCTGCTGGTAGCGGGAGTTCCTATTGCCTTTGCCCTGGCTGCGGTTGCCATGGTGTTTTCCTACCTGTTGTGGGGCCCGGGGGCCCTGAATATTGTGGTTTCTGCAACCTGGGGAACCATGAACAATTTTGTCATCATTGCAATCCCCCTGTTTATTTTTATGGCGTATATTCTGCAGAAAACCAACGTGGTCGAAGATCTGTACGATGCGTTCTACAAGTGGTCGGGAGCTCTGCGCGGCGGTCTGGCGATTGCTACCATTCTGGTTGGTGCGATCCTGGGGGCGGTCTCAGGGGTCGTTGCCGCCGGCGTCATCGGACTCGGTCTGATCGGCCTGCCGCAGATGCTCAAACACGGTTATAACCGCAGGGGCGCTCTGTCGTCGATTCTGGGCGGAGGGACCTTGGGGCAGTTGATTCCACCGAGCACCAACATGATTCTTTACGGGGTGGTGACCGGAGTCTCCATCGGTGGCCTGTTCGCCGGAGGGATTGCTGCAGGGGTTCTGCTGGCATCTCTCTACATTATCTATGTCTTTATCCGCGGGTTCATCGATCCGGACTTTGCTCCTGCCCTGCCGGAAGACGAACGGGCCGGATGGCTGGATAAGTTGATTTCGTTGAAGAGTGTAATTCTGCCGGCATTCTTAATTGTTATTGTTCTGGGCTCGATTCTTTTGGGGATGGCAAGTCCGACAGAAGCCGCAGGCTTCGGTGCAGCAGGGGCTCTGCTGGTCGGCTTGATCAAGCGCCGCCTGACCTGGAGCATCGTTTATTCATCTTGTTATGAAACCTTGAGCGTGACTGCCATGGTGGGATGGATGATGATTGGTGCCAGTGCCTTTGGTTCAGTTTTTTCCGGCCTCGGCGGCAACGCACTGGTTGCTGATTTTGCCATGAATTTACCGGGCGGTCCCAATATGGTGTTTCTGGTCGCAGTAATTTTCGTGTTTCTCATGGGGATGTTTCTTGAGCCTGGGGCGGTGATTTTTCTGGCTGTGCCGATTATCGCGCCGATTCTTGTCAATCTGGGGTTCGAACCACTGTGGATCGGTTTGGTCATCAATGTGATTCTCCAGAGCGCTTATATCTCTCCGCCCTTTGGTTTCAGTCTGTTCTATCTGAAAGGATGCACACCGGCGGATATCGATATTGTTGAAATATACAAAGCGAGCGTGCCCCTGTTGTGTCTTCAGGCACTCTGTGTCGCGGTGATCTTTTTCTACCCGAATATCATTATGTGGCTGCCGAAATATCTGCTTGGTTTCTAGCTTTTCTGGAGGACAACAAGCTGTCGCGGCGTTTTTAGAAAGGAGGTGTTTTGCTTTTACGTTACGCGATATCGGGTGTTTTTTTGGCTTGGTCTAAATAGGTCGAGCTAAAGCACAAACAGCGAAAGCGACAATCTATTTAAAAAAGGGATGATGCTATGAAAAGAATGCTTTTGGTCTTGATGACGGTATGTGTTCTGGTGCTGGGAGCTCAGTCGGTGTTCGCGGCTAAAGTCAACTGGCGGCTGGTTACCCACGCCATGCCGGGAACTGAACAGCAGCGTATTGCAGAGGAGTTTGCTGAAACAGTGAAGACCCTCTCCGGGGGCGATTTTGTCATTTCTGTTTATCCCGCGGGGGTTCTGTTCCCGGTGTTTGAAACCTTTGACAACATTCAGAACGGCCTGGTCAATGCCGGTATGGTTTACAGTGCCTACTGGCCCGGCAAGGATCCTCTGTTTAGCTTTACCACTCAACCGGGATCCCCTTTAAGTACATACGCTGAAGGAGCCTATCTGGTTGAAAAACTTGAGCCCTGGTTTGAAAAGCTTTATGCCAAACATCGCATGACCTATCTGGGGCATGCGATGGTCAGCCCTCTTTATGAGCAACTGATGTCTGTCGTTCCCATTGATTCTATCGATAAAATTAAAGGGTTGCGGATTCGTTCTTCCGGTATTGGTGGTCAGTACTATCGGGCGTTGGGTGCGACGACCGTTTCCCTGTCCGCGCCGGATATTTACACCGCCCTCCAGACCAAGAGCATTGAGGCGGCTGAATGGACCTTCTGGGATGAAAACATGCGGATGGGTTTTCATGAAGTAGCCACCTATGTCCTGGATCCCGCTTTGCAGAATGGCACCTGCGAATATTTTCCGCTGGTAGTAAATACCAGAAACTGGAATGCTCTTTCCCAGGACTATAGGGACATTGTCATGGCTGCCCGTGATCGTATCCGTTACCTGTCGGCGATGGTATATAACGATGAAATAATTGCCCGTGAAAAGTGGAAGGCAATGCCTGATGTGACAATAACGACCTGGAACGACGAAGACCTTGCCAAGGCTCGTGCTGCCGGTCACAAAGTTGTTTATGACGAGGCCCAGAAATCTGCAGAAGGCCAGGAATTTCTGGAAATATACCGCAATACTCTTTGGGAATTAGGTTACAAAGAAGATGCCAAAGAGCTGGGTTACCCTGAGTAAACATGAGGTTCGTTCGCAAGTCAGGGTCACTGGCATGCACAGTGGTCCTGGCTTGTGAAGACAAGGCCATTGAAAGATTATGTGACTGCCATGGCATCCTGCTGTATAGATCACCTGGTTGTGACTGCTCCGACGTTAGCCTTAGGAGCAGAGTATATTAAGAATAAACTGGGCGTGGAGATGGAACCTGGTGGCCAGCATCCTTATATGGGAACCTGCAATCTATTATTATCTTTAGGCGATGCGACCTACCTTGAGGTTATCTCTATCGATCCTTCGCTCCCAAAACCTCGCCGTCCGCGCTGGTTTGGTCTTGACAACCGCCATGATAATCATGTGCCGACACTTGCTACCTGGGTGGCCCGCTCAACCGCTATCGACGTGACAGTAGGTGGTTGCACTGAGCTGATGGGTGACATTGTCCCCATGGTGCGCGGCGACCTGAATTGGCATATTACGATACCCGCTGATGGGGAACCGCCGCTTGGTGGTGCTGCGCCCGCGCTTATTGAGTGGCCGACTGGTGTCCATCCCACTGACAGACTTGAAGATAGAGGCCTGCGGCTGCAACAGCTCGAGATCCGCCACCCACACCCAGACTACGTTCAACGCTTGCTTTCCTCAATAAATTTCATCGGCGAGGTGGTGGTCACCCGAGCGACCGGCTCGTCCTGTTCCTTGCTTGCTACCATTCACACGCCACAAGGCGTTCGTTGCTTAGCCACCCACGACAGGTGACGAGGATCGCTCCTCCGTCCCGGATTATTCACCCCTGATGATTATGCAGATATGCATAAATACCTGTGTAGCTGATCGCCATTGCCGCCATAAAGAGTTGACGGGTGCATTGTAAGATTTTATTTATAATTGCAACCCACTGTTTTTATTTGACAAAAAACAATCCAAGGAATGATTGTAATAACTTCACTGAAACTGGCACTTTCTTTGCGTTGTGTCTCCAGGGTGATCCTTCAATCGCGAAGTTGGCGTGAATCATGTCGCTTCATCTTTTTGACCGCAACGAACAAGGAGAGGAAAATTATGAGTCTTCTGAACAATGCAGCAATTAGTGTTCCCTATCCCCACAATGAGCCTGTACTGAGTTATGCTCCCGGTACTCCTGAGCGCAGCAAGATCAAGGAAGCACTGGCTGAGCTGAAATCCAAACAGGTGGAAGTTCCGCTGATTATTGGTGGCAAGGAAGTGCGTACCGGAGATCTCGCAAAAATTGCCTGTCCCCACGATCATTCAGTGACCCTCGGCCAGTATCACAAGGCCGGGCCCAAAGAGACCCAGATGGCTATCGATGCGGCAATGGCCGCCAAACCCGCATGGGAAGCCTTGCGCTGGGAAGAGCGGGCGGCGATTTTTCTCAAGGCGGCAGAGCTGCTGGCCGGTCCCTACCGCTTTCTGGTCAATGCGGCAACCATGCTCAATATCAGCAAGAGTCCTTATCAGGCCGAGATCGATTCCGCCTGTGAGCTGATCGACTTTTTGCGTTTCAATGTGTATTTCGCCCAGCAGGTCTATGCCGAACAGCCCCTGCACTCGCCACCACCGATCTGGAACTACGTCCAGCACCGTCCTCTTGAAGGGTTTGTTTTTGCTATTGCACCTTTCAACTTTACCGCCATTGCCGGCAACCTGCCGACCTCGCCGGCGATTATGGGTAATACCGTGTTGTGGAAACCTGCCTCATCGGCGGTTTATGCTCCCTACTATTTTATGAAATTACTGCAGGAAGCTGGATTGCCCGATGGCGTTATCAATTTTGTTCCCGGTTCCGGAGCCAATGTTGGTGATACCTGCCTGAACAGCCCCGACTTTGCCGGAATTCACTTTACCGGCAGTACCGGCGTGTTCCAGGGGATGTGGAAGCAGATCGGCAGCAACATCGCTGATAATCTTTACAAGAGTTACCCACGCATTGTTGGAGAAACCGGCGGTAAAGACTTTATCTTCGCCCACAGTTCGGCAGATGTGCCGGCGTTAAGCACAGCAATTGTCAGGGGTGCCTTTGAGTATCAGGGGCAGAAATGCTCCGCCGCCTCCCGCGCTTATATTCCTGAGTCCTTGTGGGAGCCGCTGATGACCGAGCTTAAATCCCAGTGCAGCCGCATCAAGATGGGTGACGTTACTGATTTTTCGACCTTCTTTAATGCCGTTATCGATCGCAATGCGTTCAAATCGATTACTGCCTATATCGATTACGCCAAAGAATCGGCGGATGCAGAGATTGTGATTGGTGGCAATTATGACGACAGCAAGGGGTTCTTTATCGAACCGACGGTCATTGTGACCACTGACCCGCATTTCAAAACCATGGAAGAAGAGATCTTTGGCCCGGTCATCACCCTGTACCGTTATGCTGATGCTGACCTTGATGCCGCTCTCGAACTGTGCGACACAACCTCTCCTTACAGTCTTACCGGGGCCGTGTTCGCCCAGGATCGTACCGCGGTCAGCAAGGTGATGAAGAAGCTGGAAAATGCTTCGGGTAATTTCTACATCAACGACAAACCTACCGGAGCGGTCGTCGGCCAGCAACCCTTTGGTGGTGCGCGGGCCTCAGGCACCAACGACAAGGCCGGCAGCAAGCAGAATCTGATGCGCTGGGTATCAGTGCGGGCGATCAAAGAGAACTTTGTGCCGCCGCGTAGTTTTGAATATCCCTACATGGCAGCTGAGTAGGGGCGCGGTTTCCGCGCCCTGGGCGGGGATTCCCCGCCCCTGCATTTTAAAGTTTAACCGCCAGAGCAATGAATAAAAATTGCTCCCTAATCAGCGATCAGGAAACTCCCTATGTCACTATTTAATTACGCTGTTGCCAAAACGATCATGCATGTGCCCAAGCCGATTGTCAGTTATTTTGCCAAGGGGTACATCGCCGGTTCGACCTTGTCGGATGCCGTTCGGGTAACCAAAGACCTGAACAGCCAAGGAATGATGACGACCATCGATATTCTTGGTGAGTTTATCACCCGGTTTGATCAGGCGATTGAATTTAAAAATCAGGCACTGGAGATACTCAGGACTATCGACCGGGAAAAGCTTAACGGCAATCTTTCCATTAAGCCGACCCAGATGGGTTTGTTACTTGACCCGGAACGTTGCTTTGAGTTGATCCATGAATTGGTCAGCGAAGCAAAAAAGCTCGGCAACTTTGTGCGTATTGATATGGAAGATATCGGCACCACCGATGCGACCCTGGAAATGTTCGATAAACTGCGGCGCGAGTTTCCCGGCCATGTAGGAACGGTGCTTCAGTCCTATCTGCGGCGTACCCCCCAGGATATTGCTGATCATGCCGAGGGCTATCAGAATTATCGCCTCTGTAAGGGGATTTATGTCGAGCCCCGGCTCCATGCATGGAAGAATCCTCAGGCCATCAATGGTAATTTTACCAACTGCCTTGAGCAGATGCTGAACCAGGGCGCTTATGCGGCGATAGCCACCCATGATGAATTTCTGGTGTTTGAGGCGATGCACCTGGTGCGCAAAATGAATCTGAAGCCGGATCAATACGAGTTTCAGATGTTGCTCGGCGTTGACGAGGAATTGCGTGAAATTATTCTTGCCGCTGGCCACCGCTTGCGGATTTATGTGCCCTACGGGCGCGACTGGCTACCCTATTCTCGGCGTCGGCTTAAAGAGAATCCATCGATCGCTCAACATGCGCTGAAACAAATGCTTGGGATAAATAAACACTGAAATCGTGATTCTGTGCTATTCTAATCTTCAATTATGGGTTGTTGCCGGCAGGTTCAGGATGACCATAGCGATGGGTAGATCTGAGGCTGTTTGCAGCGTATTTGCAAGTCAACAATTAAAAACCAGGAGGATCAGATGAAAAAAACGCTTAAATCCTTGTTAGTGGTCTGTGTTGCGGTCGTGATGACGGCAACACTGGCCAGTGCTGAAACCCTAAAAGTTGGGGTTCAGGCACCAATTACCGGCAGTTATGCCAATGAAGGACAGGGGATCGATAACGGTACCCGTCTTCTCGCAAGTCAGATTAATGCGGCCGGCGGGGTGATGGGGCGACAGATTGAAGTTATTACCTGTGATGATCAGGGAACGGCCATGGCCTCTGCCATCTGTGCCCGCGAACTGGTCAATCGCGGGGTGAAGATGGTGATCGGCTCTTACACCTCAACCGCTGCTGAAGCGGCTCAAAAAATTTATTTTGACGCCGGTGTATTACAAACGTCGGACGGCACCGCCGATAACCTGACCGAGAAGGGCTACTGGACTTTCCTGCGCAACTCCTTCCCGAACAGTGCCGAAGCCGAATTTGCCGCAGACTATATGGTCAATGTCAAAAAATATCAGCGTATTGTCGTCCTGTCTGATTTCTCCACCTATGCTGACGGCCTGGCTAACGCAACCGAGGCCGCGATTAAAAAACATGGCGGAAATGTGGTGTCTCGCGACAAAATCAAAGCTGATTCACAAAACTTCACTCCGGTTTTGACCAACATTAAATCCAAAAACCCTGATGTCATTTTCTTTGCCGGTTACTATTCTGATGGTGGCCAGCTGCGTTCCCAACAAAAGGCATTAGGCATTAACGCCGATTTCATTGGCGGCGATGCTAATGACAACCCTGATTTCGTTAAATTGGCCGGATCTGCCGCACAAGGGGCATACATTATCAATGTTCCTTCACCGGACGTTCTGCCTTACCCGATTGCCAAGAGCTTCATTTCTGACTACCAGACCCGCTATGGTGAAATGCCACCGTCGATCTGGGGACTGATGAATATCGATGGCATGCGTGCCATTATTCATGCCATGGAACAGAACCAAAGCTTCGATACCAAAAAGGCAGCTGAATATCTGCACAATATGGAAGAGCCTCTTCCCGGGATTACCGGCCCGATCGCTTTTGCTAAAGATGGTAACCGCAAAGGCGGAGCTTATGTCGTCAAAAAAATCCAGGCTGACGGCAGCTATTCTCACGAGTATGTTCAATAGCAGGGTTTAACATCTCTGAGGGGGAGGCAGCGCCGCTCCCCCTCTCTTTTTTTACTTTGCACATTTCTGACATACTGTTGCTTTTTAGATGCAAGGGAAGGACGGTCGCCTTCTTTTACATCTGATAAGCAACTTGTTTACCAACCCCGGAGAAGGTTTTATGGACATTTTCCTGCAACAGCTTGCTAATGGTTTGACGATCGGCAGCATTTTTGCACTAGTTGCCCTTGGCTATACCATGGTTTATGGCGTCATGCGGCTGATCAACTTCGCCCATGGAGATATGGTTGCTGCCTCGGCATTTGTCGGCCTGACAGTTTACACGCAGGTGATGGGACAAGCGACGTCATTGTTTTCAGTCATTGTGATCTTCCTGCTGACAGCAAGCGTGATGGCGTGTGTCGGGGTTCTGCTGGAACGGTTGGCCTATCGGCCTCTACGGGATGCGCCGCGTCTTTCAGCTGTTGTGTCGGCATTGGGTGCTTCTCTGGTGATACAAAACGGCATCATGCTGATCTGGGGCCCGCGCATGAAAATTTTCCCGGAGTTGGTGCCACAGGTTTACTGGGATTTAGGTGGGGTTGTTATCAGCATGATCCAGGTCATTATTCTCGCATTGTCTCTGGTTCTCATGGTAGGGCTTTACCTGTTTATTGAAAAAACGCGCATGGGTGCAGCGGTGCGGGCATCATCTATCGATCAGGACGCGGCGCGTTTGATGGGGATCAATGTTAACAGCGTTATTGCCCTGATCTTCATCATCGGCTCATCACTTGGGGCGATTGGTGGCTTGTTCATTGGCATGTACTATCGCGGTATCACCTTCAATATGGGCTGGCAGTATGGCCTTTATGCTTTTATTGCTGCCATTATTGGCGGTATCGGCAATATTCCCGGGGCCATGATGGGTGGGATGTTGCTCGGTTTGTTTAATGCTTTTATTGCCGGTTATATCTCCAGTACCTGGGCCGATGCATTCACCTTCATCCTGTTAATACTTATTCTGATCGTCCGCCCGACCGGTATCCTCGGTGAGCGGGTTGCGGAGAAAGTCTGATGAAAGCGCTACAGAGATTCAGCTACCCGATCTTCTTCATCATTATGGCCTTTATACCCCACCTGCTTAACCCTCGCTGGCAAGCCGTGTCGATCACCTTTCTGGTCTTTGCCGTAGTGGCTCTTTCGCAGGATATTATCCTCGGTAAGAGCGGCATGTTCAACATGGGTCAGGCCCTCTTTTTCGGTATGGGAGCTTACACCACGGCGATTCTCAACAACCACTTCGGTTGGCCGATTATTGCCACTATTCCTATGGCGATCCTGATTCCGGCGCTGTTCGGGATTATTCTGGCCGGACCCATTGTTCACTTGCGCGGGGATTATCTGCTGGTTGTGACCATCGGTTTTAATATTGTTTTTGTCCAGGTTCTGCAGAACAACCTGGGTGGATTAACCGGCGGTCCTAACGGGATTTTTGGCCTGGATTCACTGAGTATCTTCGGCCTGAACCTGACCAGCCAGATCGCGGTGTATTATTTTGCTTTTATCGTTTTTTTGCTGACTCTTTGGATTATGCGTAATCTTGAAAAAAGCAAAGCCGGCCGCGCTTTGCACTATTTGCGCGAGGATCAGCTGGCCGCCGAGAGCATTGGTATCAACACCCGGAGCTTCAAGATTTTCGCTTTTGGGCTCGGTGCCGGCATCGCCGGCCTGGCTGGAACCGTATTTGCTGTGCAGTATTCGGCGGTCAGCCCCGAAGCATTTGAATTCATCCAGTCGGTGTTGTTTTTCAGTATTGTCCTGGTTGGGGGATCTTCGGTTCCAGGGGTTCTGCTTGGGGTCTTTGTGATGTTTGTGTTGCCGGAAATTTTCCGTGAATTTGCCACCTGGCGCTACTTTATCTTTGGTTTTGCTATGATCCTCTCGATGATTCTGCGTCCACGCGGTATCTGGCCGGCAACCTTTGGAAAAATCCCAAAATTTTTGATCAAGGAATCGAAAAATGGCGCATAACGAGCTCATTCTTACCAATGTAACCAAGCGTTTTGGTGGTTTGACCGCTGTTGACGCATTGACGATGACGGTTAAACCGGGCCAGATTTATGGTGTTATCGGACCCAATGGTGCTGGTAAGACAACGGTTTTTAACTGCATTACCGGCATCTATAAGTCAGAAGAAGGGTCGGTTAACTGGCGCGGTGAAGAAATCCGTGGTCTGACGCCTTATCAGATTGTTGATCTGGGGATTGTTCGAACCTTTCAGACCATTCGATTATTCAGTCAGATGTCGGTGGCTGAAAATATCATGAGTGGTCGTCATATCAAGAGTTCTCAGAAGTGGTGGCACGGGATTGTACCGACCCCAGGTTCACGTCGTGATGAAAAGGAAAATTGGCTTAAGGTCGGGGAACTTCTCGAGTTTTTTAATCTCGAAGAGTTTGCTGCCATTCCGACGGCGTCTTTACCTTATGGACATCAGCGGCGCGTGGAGATGGCAAGGGCGATGGCCGTTGACCCAACATTACTGATTCTGGATGAACCGGCGGCCGGCTTAAATGACAAAGAAACCAGTGAATTACTGGAAATTATATTTAAAATTCGCGAACAGGGGGTGACGGTTCTGCTGATCGAGCATGACATGGACCTGGTGATGAAGGTGACCGATTATCTGACCGTGTTGAATTTCGGCAAGAAAATTGCTGAGGGCACACCCGATGAAATTCAGAAAAACCCGCTGGTGATTGAAGCTTACCTGGGAAGTGAGGACGATGACGATGAGTAGCGATGTGCTGTTCACAATCAAGGATCTGGAAGTCTCCTATGGTAGCATTGCCGCCCTCAAGGGGATTTCGTTGCAGGTGCACAAGGGTGAAATCGTTACCATTCTTGGAGCCAACGGTGCCGGCAAAACGACAACCATGCGCACCATCAGCCAATTGCTCAAGGCCAAGTCAGGATCAATTCGTTTCAAGGGAGAAGAACTGACAGAAATGCCGGCCCATAAAGTTGTCAAGCTCGGGATCAGTCACTCACCCGAAGGGCGTCGCGTTTTTGGTGTGTTGACGGTTGAAGAGAACCTGTTGCTGGGGGCGTATACCCAGAGCAAGGTCAATCCCAAAACACTGCGTTGGATTTATGAGATGTTTCCCCGCCTTGAAGAGCGTCGCAAGCAGTTGGCCGGAACTTTGTCAGGCGGTGAACAGCAGATGCTTGCTATCGGCCGATCACTGATGAGCGACCCGGAAATGTTGCTGCTGGATGAACCCTCTTTAGGAATCGCTCCGATTCTGGTCAAGACCATCTTTGAGCAAATAAAGGAGATTTCGCGGCAGGGAGTGACGGTTCTGCTGGTCGAACAAAATGCCAAGGCGGCGCTCAGGCTTGCTGATCGTGGTTATGTTCTTGATGTGGGACGGATCGCATTGGAAGGAACCTCTAAAGAACTGCTGGCATCCGACAAAGTTCAGGAAGCCTATCTGGGGAAAAAAAACGGATGAACGATGTCAAAGGTGCCGGTTCTGACCAAGGAGCAAAAAAATGAACTTGAAGGATATTCTTGTCCATATTGATGATCGCCCGACCTGTGCCTCGCGGGTTGAAGCCGCAGTGCAACTGGCCCGTCAACAGGGCTCTCATCTGACTGGGATCTATATTATTTCACAGCTGTACTTTAGTCATCATCGCTCCGAATATGTGGCCCGGGCGGAGGCAGCGCGAAAGAAATTTGAAGAAGAGACGGCAAAAGCAAACGTTTCTAGCGAGTGGATTCTGGTTGACTGTCAGACCAGCCGTATCGATTTGATCAATGCCCTGAATCTCCACGCCCACTATCATGATCTGCTGGTGATCAGCCAGACTGATGTCTCGGCTGATGAGCAGGGGGTGCCGGATAATCTGCCGGAAAAGGCGGTGCTGGGCAGCGGCCGGCCGGTATTGATTGTCCCCTATGCCGGGCGCTACAAACACGATTACAAAAAAATCCTCATGGCCTGGCGTGGCGGACCGGAATCCTGTCGGGCGCTGCATGATTCCATGGCGATTCTGCGGCAGGCAGATCATATCCGGGTAGTGACGGTTCACGGACCGGGAGGAGATGAAGCACACCAGGCCCACAATGCCGATATCAGTCAGCATATGGCACGTTACGAACTGCCCCTTTCCTGCGAAAAAAGGGTTAGCGGTGATTTAAGTATTGGCGATCTGTTGTTAAATATGTCGGCTGATTATGGTGTAGATCTGCTGGTGATGGGGGCAACCTCGCAGACGCGACGTGGCCAGCAGACCCTGGGTGAGACCGGACGGCACCTGCTTAAATGTATGACGTTGCCGGTGCTGATGTCCCATTAGCACCGGCGTCGCAAAAACGCCCCAACTGCTGTGTTGCTGCGCCTATTTCACCGTTTCGATGTGCATAGGTAAGCCTCATTGCTCAATAATCGCGCGCCTTGCTTGTGGCGCTTTGTGCTTAGCCATCGACATTGATACTTTTACGAAAGCATCACTAATGGTTAATAGCTCTCTGCAGGAATTGACTCGTGAGCTCGATGCGATCATCGATTCCTCCTCCGACGGTCTGTTTGTTTGTGATGCCGGCGGGCGGATCTTGCGGGTTAATCCGGCTTCAGCACGCATTAACAATGCCACTCCCGAGCAGCTTGAAGGGCGCGACTACCTTGATGTTGCCAATGAAGGTCTGGTGTTGCTACCGTCTGCAGCCCTGGAAGCGATCAAAGTTAAAGCCCCGGTCAGTCTGTTACAGCAGAGCCGTACCGGTCGCACACTGATTTCCACTGCGACGCCGGTTTTTAATGATCAGCAGCAACTGATTCGGGTCGTGGTCAGTGAGCGCGACATAACCGAGATTGAGCGGCTCAAGCGTGATCTGGAAGACCAGCAGGAGCTGGGCAACCAGTTTCGTCAGCAGCTGTCTCAGCTACAACGTGAGCAGTTAAATGGCCGGGACGTTGTTGCCGAGAGTCCGTTGATGGCGGCGACCCTGAAACAGGCCCGGCGTTTGAGTCAGGTTGATTCGACGGTGCTGCTGCTTGGTGAATCAGGGGTCGGTAAGGGATTGATCGCTGATCTGATTCATGTTGGCTCTCATCGTGCCCAGCAACCGATGATTAAACTCAATTGTGGTGCGATTCCGGAATCCCTGATTGAAGCAGAACTGTTTGGCTATGAGCGTGGTGCCTTTACCGGAGCGGTAGCCAATAAACCCGGACAGCTGGAACTGGCCGACAAGGGGACAGTTTTCCTGGATGAAATTGCCGAGTTACCCCTGTCCGCCCAGGTCAAATTGTTGCGATTTATGGAGGACGGCCGGTTGACCCGCCTTGGTGCTACCAAAGAGCGTCAGGTTGATGTGCGGATGGTTGCTGCAACCAACCGTGATTTGAAACAGCACGTTGATAGCGGCATGTTCCGCGCAGATCTCTACTATCGTCTCAGTGTGATTCCCGTTCAGATCCCCCCCTTGCGACAGCGGCATGAGTGTATTGTACCGTTGTTAAACTCCTATCTTGACTACTTTTCCGAGCGGGTCGGGGTGCGACGGCAGCTGACCCCGGCGGCCCTTGATCTGCTCTGTGCCTATGCCTGGCCGGGAAATGTGCGCGAGTTGATGAATCTGTGTGAGCGTCTGGTCGTCATGTCGGAGGGTCCCCTGATCGATGTCAATCATCTGCCGGCGGTGGTTTTGAACAGCGGCGTGGTCAACGGTGACATCTCGGCTCCATGGCCGGCAGCTATGTCAATGATGCAGATTCTCGCCAGTGTTGAGCGGGAGGTTCTTTACCTGGCCCATAAACGCTACGGTAGACAGTGCCGGATTGCTGAAATGCTGGGAATGAGTCAGCCCACGGTAGCACGCAAATTGCGTCACTATGGGATTGGTAAATATGTTGCTGAGTAATGCGGGTGTTACAACCTCTGATCACCGCAGTCGGCTGAAATCCAGCGTGCTTTCTGATTGACGTTGAACGTTTCCGGGTTTCCGTCCACTTCAGTGTGAATGACTGCGGTGCCGGTATATTCTTCGGGGCTGACAATGTTGATAGTCCCCTCGCCACGTGAAGGCGGGTCTCCGGCGCAGGTAAAGCGGACATGAATGCGGTTGCCGGTGCGTTCGACGATCTGCTGGGTGCAGTTTTCGTCGGCCAGATGAAGTTCGTTGCGAGCGATGTCCTCGGCGGTGATGCAGAGGCGGAAGCTGGTTTCGTCTTTGCCGAAACTCATCCCTTGAGCCGTCATCATCTGCTCCATCATTTGCCTTTGAGCCGGAGGTAACGCATCCAGTTGTTGGCGCGCCTGGCGCATGGCCTCTTCCATCTGACCGCTTTGACTGGTCATCCTCATGCTATGCTCCCACAGTCCCGGTTTGATGTTTAACGATTGCGCGAACGACTGACACGCTACACATGCGGTCAGCAGGATGAACAACAGGATCAGTTTCAGTTTCATGGGAATCTCCTTAAACTTTTATGTCAGCAGGTCTGCAGTGACAGGGTATCATATGTTGAGTTTGTTGCAGCTCTCTCGTAAGATTTTTTCTATCTGCCGTCTGAACAGGTTGACTGATGAATGATGTTTCCCTGTATTCGCGTATTTATTTCCTGGTGAAACAGATTCCCGCAGGGCAGGTGGTGAGTTATGGTTATCTGGCTGATTTGGCCGGTACTACCCCACGGGTGATTGGTTTTGCCCTAGCGGTCTTGCCCGAACAGAACGATGTGCCCTGGCATCGGGTGATCAACAGTCAAGGGCGGGTGAGTGCCAGAAAAGACAGCGACCGGGCGACATTGCAACGGGCGCTGCTGGAAGCAGAAGGGATATGTTTTGATTTGTCCGGCCGGGTCGTATCAGTGCTATCGGGTACCGAGGCCGCACAGCTATAGAACTGATTGCCCTTCTGGCAGATTTAACTTTTGTAACGCTTCTATCGGTTCAGTCGCCCCAATGACCAGCAGAATATCTCCCGATTGGATCACTTCATCCGGACGCGGTGAAATAATTCGTTTGTCCCCCCGTTGAATACCGAGCAAAGAGACGGCATAGCGGCGCCGCAGATGCAGATCTGCCAATGTCTGCCCGGACCATCCCAATGAGTCAACGGCATCGATTTCAGCCATTTGGAAACTGTGTTTTGGCTGGTCATTGAGTTGTCGCTCTTCCAGGATCTGGCAGGCTTTGTTCAATCCTTCCGGATTGCCGAGCAGCACCAGGCGGTCGCCGGGATACAGGCGGAAGTTAAAGGGTGGGTCAAAGTGGCTCTGGCCGACGCGATCAACAGCGACAATGGAAACACCGGTGGACTGACGCAGGGACAGATCACCAATCTTTTTGCCGCTGATGATAGCATCCGGGCGCAGTCGCACCTCTTCCAGACTCAGCTCCCAGGGTGAAATAATTGACAACTCCTCTTTGGTGCCGGTCAGATAGTCGACCGCTTGCTCGGCAGCATCGACGTAGGGCCAGAGGACCTTGTGCGCTCCGGCGTTATGGTAGAGGTCGGCTTGTTCCTGGTTGTGGGCGGTCAGTACCACCTTGCCTTTGAAATTGCGCTCTTTGAGCCCCTTAATGATGGCGAGATTGGTTTTCTTGCCCGGCACGGCATTAATAACCCAGCGCGCCTGATCGAGGGGGAGAGTGTCGAGCAGTTCCGGATCTTCTGCGTCGCCATAATTAACAGGAAATTTGCCGGTATCGAGGGCGCCAACCACCTGGGGGTCGAAGTCAAACGCGAGAATATGTTTGTTGCGGCGCACCAGGTTTTCAGCAATCTGGCGGCCATAGCGGCCAAGTCCCAACAAAATGATTTCAGCGTTTTTCTGTGGCTGGTTTTCCCGATGGCTGTTTTCTCGATGGGGGTTGCGGCGCTCAAAAAGACTCAAAAAAGGTGCCAGGCGATTGTAAATGGGGTGCGAATAAAGAATCAGATAGGTCGACAAACCAATGGTAATCAGGCCAACCAGGGTGATCAGCCCCAGGGCTTCACGGTCGATATGTCCCAGGGTGACTCCCAGGGTCGCCAAAATCAGAGAAAATTCGCTGATCTGGGCTACCGTTAGCCCGGCAAGAAAACCGGTTCTTTTGCGATAACCCATATAACCCATAATGACCATCACTATAATCGGGTTGCCGACCAGGACAAATACGGAAAAAATCAACGCCGGAAAGATCTGGGAACCGAGCAGCGACAGGTCGAGTTGCGCACCGAGGCCGATGAAGAAAAACAGCAACAGAAAATCGCGCAGACTGGCCAGGCGCACGGCAATCATCTCGCGAAAGTGGGTTGACGCCAGGGATACCCCGGCCAGAAAAGCCCCCACCTCTTTGCTGAAACCGAGCAGGTCGCCGCCGGCGGCAAAGAGTACCGCCCAGGCGATGGAGAAGAGTACCAGCAGTTCCTGGGTGCGCGCCATGGTCGGTAGTAGTTTCGGCAGGATAAAGCGCATCAACAGGGCAACCCCGGCCAGCAGGGCAACCCCCTTGCCCAGAACGATCAGGCCGTCTTTGAGCAGGTGGCCGGAGCCCTGTTCGGCCCCCAGAGCGGTGAGGCCGATCATGGCGAGGATGACGGCGATATCCTGAACAATCAGAAAACCGATGGCAATGCGGCCATGGAGGGAATCTATTTCCCGTTTGTCGGACAGCAGTTTAACGATAATGATGGTGCTGGAAAAGGTCAGGGCGACAGCAATATAAAGAGAGCCGATGACCGGGAAGCCCATGGCGATGGCAATGATGTAGCCGAAGATGGAGGTGAAGGCAACCTGGCCCAGACCGGTGGCGAGGGCTACCGGCCCCATGGTACGGATCAGGTGCAGGTCGAGTTTGAGGCCGACAACGAACAGCAATACAGCTATGCCGATTTCTGCCAGTAGCTCGATGCGCTCATCAACGCCGGCGAGATCAAGGCCGGACGGCCCAACCATGATGCCGACAACAATAAATGCAACGATCAACGGCTGGCGCAACCACAAGGCCATGCCCCCTAGCGCTGCGCTTGCTGCCAGAATGAGGGCTGTTTCGTAAAAGATATGACCGTCAATCATGGTTGCCTTTCCTGTCGTGATTTATGTGTTACACATATATATGAAGGTCTGGTGATTGATCGTGCCGGTGGGATGTAGTTTTCCGTCATGCTAGCATAATCGTCGGCTCTAATGGCAGGATTTCGTACGATCGCTGTTTGGTTTTTTACCAGGCTTTCTTTTGCCGCATCATTTGGTTCTTGTTTGCCAAGATAGAATGTAAGCGGCTGAATTCTTGGGATTCTTACCTGAAGTTTCGATTTCTGTCTGGAGGCATTGGTTGTTGCAAACAAGGCTTTTTTTGCTGGTACTGGTAGGGATGATATTTTTCCAAGGTGGCGTGACCTTGACCGCAGTTTTTGCGGCAGATGTAACCAGGGGATCGTATGCCGCAGCTGATTGCGATCTCGATACAATGGCAGATGCTGCCCGCACAAAATCTCCAGGACAGGGTTTTAGCCTGTTTGTCACCGAAGGAGCTGACAGCAAGCGCTTATGGTCACAGACCCGGCTGGTGTTTGTTTCCGGTCTGATTGCTGCGGGAATTCTCTATACGATGCCATCTGATATTACCGGCTGGGACAAAGATGTCGATGGATCAGAGCTGGCGAGTAGATGGTGGGATAATGTGTCGCAAAAACCGGTGTGGGACAAAGACGACTGGATCATCAACTATGTTGGTCATGCCTATTTTGGCGGGGTCTATTATCAGGTCGCGCGCAAGTCGGGATACAACCAGTGGGATTCGTTTGTTTATACTACCCTAATGTCCACTTTTTTCTGGGAGTATGGTATCGAGGCCTTTGCCGAGCGCCCCTCGATACAAGATCTGATCTACACCCCGATCAGCGGTTGGATCTGCGGTGAGTGGGGCTACCATGCTGAACAGCGGATCCTGGCTAATGACAGCCGGGTGTTGGGATCAAGGTTTTTGGGGGGTATTTCCTTGTTTTTGCTCGATCCGATTGATCATATCGGCGATTGGGTCAATCGCATGAGTGGCCGTGATCTGGTCATCACCGGGGCTGTCACGGTTGGGGCCTCATTGCCCGCTTCGACCCATGATTCGGTACTCGAGGTAAGGGTGGTCGGTCGGTTCTGATGTTTGGGTTGTGAAGGTCAGACGGGGGTGCCACTGCCGGATTTCCGATGAGGAATTTCACTGGCTAAGAGCTTTTCTTTGCGCGCGATGCCGCTGCGATAGCCACCAATGGAACCGTCACTGCGAACCACCCGGTGGCACGGGATTAGATAGCAGATCGGGTTCTGGCCCACCGCACGACCCACAGCTCGGGCAGCTGTCGGTTGTCCAATCGACAGGGCGAGGTCTTGATAACTGATCAGGTTTCCCGGCGGGACCTGGAGCAGTCTCTGCCAGATCTTCAGTTGGAAATCTGTGCCACGCAGATGCAGTCGCAATGGCATAGGTTGAAGAAGTGAGAGTGGCAGGTGTGGAGTAAATACTGCCGGGATCAGGGGGGCTGTCGCGTCCGGGTCTTCACGCAGATTTGCATGTGGCCAGTTTTTCCGCAGTTGTGAGAGGGCTGTGGTGCTATCATCATCAAAAAAGTCAAGATGACATAGTCCCAAATGGGTAAGGGCGACCAGTGCTTCCCCGAAGGGGGTTGGGTGTTTGCCGTAGGACATCGGGATTGGTCCAGAGCGTCCATGTTGCTGCCGATCTTTTGAGTTTTCAGTGGTTATCAGCATTCGTTGGTCCTTTCTTCGGAGGATACGCATAGATCGACCAGTATAACCTGATTCTTATCATTATTGCCGCTGCAGTTACTTTTCTCTTGCAACTTTCTTTCGGTTCGGGTATCAAGATTGCCTCGGGCGCGGCAGCATCACCATTATAAGTCTGTACGTCCCTATCGTCTAGCCTGGCCCAGGACACCGCCCTTTCACGGCGGCGACGGGGGTTCGAATCCCCCTGGGGACGCCAAAAAATAAAAAACCCCACTGCCCAAGCGGTGGGGTTTTTTATTTTCGGTAATCTGGGGACATAATACCCTGTTTAATGCCCCCCCCTTATCTCATGTGTCGGATAACAAGGATCGTGTGTTGACTAATCAGGATGTACAACTTGTAGAAATTTTTTCGGATGGTGCCTGTTCCGGCAACCCCGGACCAGGTGGCTATGGCACCATTTTGCGGTTTGGAAACCACGAGAAGGAACTATCAGGCTTTGCTGAATTGACTACCAATAACCGGATGGAGTTGCTCGGGGCAATCGTCGGGCTTGAGGCCTTGAAACGCCCGTGTCGCATCCGGCTGACCACCGATTCCCAGTACTTGATCAAAGGAGTGACCGAATGGTCTGCCGGGTGGCGCCGCAATGGCTGGCGTAACTCGAAGAAGGATGAGGTGGCGAACCGCGATTTGTGGGAGCGCCTGCTTGAATTGGTAAAAATCCATGAGATTGAATGGGTCTGGGTCAAGGGGCACGATGGTCATGCAGAAAATGAGCGTTGTGATGAATTGGCGCGGCACGAGATTTTAAAAGCGGCAAGTGGAGTGTCCTGATTGGTCGGGTAAAAAAAGTACAACTATTCAACACACGACTTCTCTGATTGGTGACAGATGTGGTAGTATCCGTCGCGTGTGCATTCATGACGGTCTTTAGATAAGAGCTTTTCCTTTGCTGGAGATATCATGCCCCTTCCAGATGCAGGCACTGTTTCGCCACCGGTGACCCCGGCAGGAGTCGAAGGCTTCATTTCTTTCGCCCTTTACAGTGTTATTGCCGTAAGTTTGATTCTATTCTTGATGTTTCTTGCCTGGTTTCTCGGGCAACGTACCACCTCCGCCGAAAAAAATGCTCCCTACGAATCTGCGGTTGATCCGATTGGTGACGCACGCTTAAGTGGCCCGGTTCCTTTTTATCTGGTCGCCATCTTTTTTATTATTTTTGATCTGGAAGCTGTCTTTATCGTGTCCTGGGCCGTCGCCTACGATCTGCTGGGATGGAACGGTTTCTGGCAGATTTCCTTTTTTATCGTCAATCTTTTCTTAGGCCTGGTGTATTTGTGGAAGATGGGTGCCCTGGACTGGGGCGTGCATCCTGATCGTCAGCGGCGCAGGAGATCTTCATGAGTGAAAAACTGCCACAAGGGGTGCTGCTCACCCGTGCCGATGACCTGATCAACTGGGGACGCAAAAACAGCCTTTGGCCGATGTTTTTTGGCCTGTCCTGCTGTTTTGTTGAGATGATGACGAGCATGACTCCGCGCTTTGACCTGGCGCGTTTCGGCGCGGAAGTGTTGCGTGGCACCCCGCGTGAGTCGGATGTCATGATCATCTCAGGGACCCCGTTCAAGAAGATGGGTGCTTCGATTCTGCGTGTCTATGAGCAGATGCCCAACCCCAAATGGGTGATTGCCATGGGTAGCTGCGCCAACTCTGGTGGCATGTACGATGTCTACAGTGTTATCCAGGGGGTCAACCAGATCCTGCCGGTGGATGTCTACATTCCTGGTTGCCCGCCGCGTCCCGAAGCCTTTTTGCAGGGGATTATCGAGCTGCAGAAAAAGATTGTCGCCGAAGAGCAACCGGCGCGTAAGGTCTTTGGTATGGCAGGAGGCAGTGAAGGAACGACGGTGCCGCCGCTGGTCGATGGCGTCACCAAGAGCCGCGATCCGCGTGGGCCGGGGTACGGCACCACTCCGATCCGTGGTACTGCTCAGCAACCACCTGAATTTACCCACAACCGGACCGCCAACAGCTGGCGTCCACCGCAGCCCAAACAGGATTTTCCGCCCTCGGCTGAGGCTGTCTACCGTGATGTGCAGGAGCGCTTCAGGGGGGAAGTGACGATTGATCCGTTAGCGGCTGATATGCCGGTGCTGATCTGTCCGGTGGCTCGAATTCGTGAGCTGCTTTACTTTCTCAAGCACGAAGCGGTGATCAAGTATCAAAGGCTGGAGGATCTGACTGCGATTGATGAACGCCTGCGGCGCCAGCCCCGCGACCATCAATTTACTCTGGTCTATCATCTGCTCAACTTCAGCGACCCCGGTTATTTGCGGATCAAGGTGCCCCTGACTGGTGAATATCCACAGGTACCGACGATCACCGAAATCTGGCCGTCGGCCGGTTGGTACGAACGCGAAGTCTTTGATATGTTCGGTATTACCTTTGCCGGCCATAAGGATCTGCGGCGGATTCTGATGCCTGCTGCCTGGGAAGGGCATCCGTTGCGCAAGGAACACCCGTCTCGCGCCACCGACATGCCCCCCTTTACCGTTGATACCGCCATGGATTACATTCCCGTGGCAGCTGACAAGCTTGTCCCTCTGCCTGGAGCCGATGACGGCAGCATGGTGCTGAACCTGGGACCGCACCATCCCGGTACTCACGGCGTACTGCGCGTGGTGCTGCGGATGCAGGGAGAAGAATTGACTGATATCGATGTCGATCTCGGATATCACCACCGGGGCGCGGAAAAGATCGGCGAACGCCAGCACTGGGCACAGTTTATCCCCTACACCGATCGTATCGATTATCTCTCCGGGGTGCAGAACAACCTGGCCTATCTGCACTCCCTCGAAACCATGCTCGGGGTATCGGTGCCACCGCGCGCTGATTATGCCCGGGTGATGCTGTGTGAGCTGTTTCGCCTGGCCAGCCATCTGGTCTGGCTTGGTACCTACGCTCATGATGTCGGGGCCATGACCCCGGTATTCTACTGTTTCGACTCGCGTGAGAAGATCTTCGACATCGTTGAGATGATCACCGGCGGGCGCATGCACCCTTCCTGGCTGCGCATCGGGGGTCTGCCCCTGGATCTGCCGGAAGGGTGGAAACAGAAGGTTGATGCTTTTACCAGTGATTTTGACAAGCGCATCAACGAGCTTGACAGTATGCTGACCGACGGTCCGGTATTCCGCGCCCGGAGTGAAGGGGTAGGGATTGTCAGTCTGGATGAAGCCCTCGACTGGGGGTTCTCCGGTCCTAACCTGCGTGCCAGTGGTTCCAGTTGGGACTTGCGTCGCACCATGCCCTACAGCGCTTACAATGACTTTGATTTTGACGTCATCAGTTTTTCCGGCGGGGACTGTTTTGATCGCTACCGGGTGCGTCTGGAGGAACTGCGCCAGTCGTTGCGGATTGTCAAGCAGGCGGCCGAACGGATGCCGGGCGGCCGCTGGATGACCGATGATTACCGCTATGCCTATCCGCAGCGCGGTGACGGCCTGCACGATATCGAAAGCCTGATTCACCACTTTGTCAATGTCTCGACCGGCCCGGTTGCGCCGCTGGGCGAAGTGTACCGGGCGACGGAATCAAGCAAGGGCGAGTGCGGTTACTATCTGGTCAGTGATGGGGGCAGCAGCGCCTACCGCTGCCGGATTCGCACCCCTTCTTTCCCCCATATGCAGGCGCTCTCATGGGTTTGCAAGGGCAGCATGCTGGCGGATATGATTGCCGTAATGGGATCGATTGATTTTATTCTTGCGGATCTTGATCGTTAAGGGGTGTTATGACAGCGATTGAATCACAGACCACCAGCAATCTGCTTGATCAGCAGACCCTGGCTGAATTTATCCGGCACGCCGGGGAGATCGAACATCCACGTGAGATGATCATCGACGTGCTGCGCGCCATTCAGCTGCATCATGGTTGGGTGCCGGATGAAGGGGTGGAGCTGACGGCATCGATCCTTGGCCTGACCCCGGTTGAGGTTGAAGAGATTGCGACCTTTTATGACAAGATTTTTCGTCGCCCGGTCGGCCACTTTGTCATTCATCTGTGTGATTCCGTCTGTTGCTGGACCCGGGGCGCCGAAGAGATTGCTGCCCATCTGCAAAAAAGCTTGAATATCGAATTCGGTCAGACCACCGAAGACGGGCTTTTTACCCTGCTGCCGTCCTGTTGTCTGGGTTGCTGCGGTATCGCCCCGGCGGTGATGATCAGGCAGCAGTTCTATGGGCCCCTGACCCCGGAAAAGGTCGATGCACTGATCGCAACGCTGCGCCAGGAGGGGTCGGCATGAGTCAGACACCACAACTCCTGTTTAAAAATAGAGTTCCGGGAAAAACTGTTTTTCTCAAGGAGTTCAGCGCCAATGGGGGTTATCAGGGGCTGAAGACGGCCCTGCAGACTATGTCCCCGCTTGAGATTCGCGAACTGGTTAAAGCTTCCTCTTTACGCGGGCGCGGCGGCGCCGGTTTTCCTACCGGGGTGAAATGGGGGTTCTTCCCGGCCGACAAGCCGGGGATCAAGTACCTGGTGTGCAACTGCGACGAAATGGAGCCGGGCACTTATAAGGATGGTGTGCTGCTGGGGGCGGATCCGCACCAGTTGATCGAGGGTATGATCCTCTCAGCCTTTGCCCTGCAGACCCAAGTCGGTTATATCTTTATTCGTTACGCTTATGAAAAACAGGCGGAAAATCTGCGCCGCGCGATTGCTGAGGCAACGCAGGCCGGCTATCTGGGTAAAAATATTCTCGGCAGCGGTTTCGACTTTGAGCTGCATGTCCATGGCAGTGCCGGGCGCTATATTCTTGGCGAAGAGACCGCACTGCTCAATGGCCTTGAGGGGATTCGTCCCAACCCTCGATTAAAGCCCCCCTTCCCGGCAGTGCGCGGGCTCTTCGGTCAGCCGACGACAGTCAACAACGTTGAAACCATCGCCAATATTCCTCACATCGTGACCGGTGGTGCCCAGTGGTTTAAGGATCTTGCTCTGACTCCCGAGGGTTCAGGAACCAAATTGTTCGGCTTGTCGGGACACCTTAACCGCACCGAGTGCTTTGAATTGCCGGTGGGGATCAGCCTGGGTGAGGTGGTGGAAACCTATGGTCAGGGGGTGTGGAAAAACAAGCAATTCAAGGCCTGTCTGCCCGGTGGCGCCTCAACCCCTTACCTGACCCGCGCGCACCTTGATGTTCCCCTCGATTTTGCCTCGCTGGAAAAGGTCGGCAGCCGTTTTGGTACGGCGGGAGTGACGGCCTTTGATGAAGATACCTGTATGGTTGCCGTGACCCTTAACCTGATCCGTTTTTTTGCCCGTGAAAGTTGCGGCTGGTGTACTCCCTGTCGTGACGGACTGACTATGGTGCGCTGGCTGCTGGAGATGCTTGAATCCGGCCAAGGGACGCCTGATCATCTTCAGATGCTCAAAGATCAGCTGAAAAACATCTCCGGCAAGAGTTTCTGTGCCCTGGCAGAAGGGGCGATGGGTCCGGTGGCCGGTCTGCTGACCCACTTCGAACAGGAAATTGTTGATCACATTGAGGGCGGACGTTGCCCTTTCAGTAAATAGAAATAGACGTTGACTATGCCGACACTGACTATCGACAACCAGACAATTACCATCCCCGAGGGGAAAACCATCCTTGAGGCGGCTGAAGCTCTCGGCATCATGGTTCCCCATTTCTGTTATCACAAGGAGCTGGGTGCCGTCGGCTCATGCCGTATGTGCGCGGTAACCGTTCATACCGGACCGATGCCCGGCGTGAAAATGGCCTGTCTGGTTGCAGTGGAGGAGGGGATGGTAGTCACTACCGGCGATGAAAACTCGGCGACCTTCCGTGAACGGGTCGGCGAATGGTTGATGCTCAACCACCCCCATGATTGCCCGGTCTGCGATGAGGGAGGTGAATGTCAGTTGCAGGAGATGACCATCTCCAGTGGTCACGGCATCCGTCGTTATCAAGGGGGTAAGGGAACCTATACCAATCAGGATCTTGGCCCCTTTATCGCCCAGGAAATGAACCGCTGCATCCAGTGTTATCGCTGTGCCCGAACCTACAAGGACTATTGTGGTGGCCGTGATTTCGGCGTGATGGGTTCGCGTAACCGGGTGTTTTTCGGACGCTTCAAGGACGGGATGCTGGAAAGTGATTTTTCCGGCAATCTGGTTGATCTGTGCCCCACCGGGGTATTTACCGATCGCACCTTCCGGTTCAAATCACGGGCCTGGGATCTGGAACAGGCTGACTCCGTCTGTCCTCAATGTGGCGTTGGCTGCGCAACCATCCCCGGTGGGCGCCTGCGCGAACTGCAGCGGGTGCGCAGCGGTGATGATCCGCCGGTCAATGCGACCTTTATCTGTGATCGTGGCCGTTTCGGCAGTGGTTATGTCAATCATCCCGAGCGTCCACGGCAGGCTCGCCAGGGAGACCAGACCGTCAGTGTTACTGCTGCCCTGACTGCTCTTGAGACCCAGATCCGCGCTACGGTAAACCAGCATGGCCCGGAAGCGGTGCTGCTGGTTGGCTCCGATCGGGCTTCGTTAGAAACCAACTGGCTGTTGCAGCGCACCACTAAACATTTTGGCTGTCGTGTCCCGGTACTCAATGCCCATCGCCAGCGGCATCAGACCGCACAGATGGCAGCTTTTGACCTGTCCGAGCGGCTGGCCTCATTGCAGGATATTCGCTCCAGCGATCTGGTCCTGGTCTGCGGGGTGGATCCCCTCGCCGAAGCGCCGCTACTGGCGCTGGCCCTGCGGCAGGCAGTCCGTAAAGGGGGGCGGGTAATGGTGTATGACCCGCGCCCGGTAGAACTGCCTTGCGATGCTGATCGGGTAGCTGTTTCGCCGCTGGCTTTGCAGGAGTTGCTGGCCGATGGAGGAGTCGAGGGACGTCACCTGCGCGATTTGCTAGGGCAGGCAAAGAACCCGATCATTGTTGCCGGTGCCGACCTGCTGGGTCTTGCCGGGTTGCAGAAGGTTCAGAAATGGGCTGAAAAGATATCAAATACAGAGCGTCCATGCCTGGTATATCCGGTACTCGCCGGCCCCAATAGTTTCGGCACGGCATTACTGAGCCTGCCGGAACAGGATGACCTGTTGACCCGACTTGATAGTGGAAAGGTCAAGATGTTGATCTGCGTGGATGCTGATCCGCTATTGGAGGCTCCCGAGGGTGAGCGTTTTGCGGCCGCACTGACCCGCCTTGAGCAGTTAGTGGTGCTCGATTATCTGCCAACCTCGTTAAGTCGACATGCCAATCTGTTTATTCCGACCTGCCCGCCGGTTGAGGACAGTGGAACCTTTATCAATAACGAAGGGCGCTTGCGTCGTTTCCAGCGGGTACTCAAACCAGGCTTAAGTCTGGCCCGGACAGCGGCCGGAGAACATCCGCCGCGCGAATTTTCCCTGGACACCCCGGGTAGCGATCCGCAACCGGCAGCCCTGTTGTTGCAACGTCTGATCGGGCAGGAGCTGCCCCTGACTGAACTGCATCAGCAACTGGTCCTGGAGCTGCCCCGTCTGGCCGCCCTTGTCAGTCTCAAAGCGGGGAAGGCAGGACTACGAGTGACCCCTGCCGTAGCCCGTCCGCAATCTATAGATCGGCTACCTGAACAGCCGGCGCAGACCCTCGAACTGGTGGTGTCTCCGGCGCGCTATGGCGGCGATCTGTTCAGCCGTTATGCACCCAAGCTGGAGCCCCGCAAACGGGCAGCATATTTCTATCTGCATCCAGATGAGCTTCAGGCGCAGGGGTTAAAAGACGGAGAAGATGCCGTTGTTGAGACCGAATTTGGCAGTTTCAAATTACCGGTACGCAGTCAACCTGACATGGCGTTAGGTTGTGTTCTGGTGGAAAACAGCGATGCTTTTCCTCAGTTACTCCCGGGAGCAGGCCCTGGCTTTTGTGTCATCAGCGCGGGAGGTGCCCATGAGTGAAATGCTGGTAACCCTGGTCCTGATCCTGGGAAAGCTCCTGTTTATCTTTGGCGTTGTCCTGTTTATGGCAGCCTATCTGGTGCTGGCAGAACGCAAGATTCTCGGGCGCATGCAACTGCGTTATGGTCCCAACCGGGTCGGCCCCTTTGGCCTGATGCAGCCCCTTGCCGATGTCATCAAACTGCTGACCAAAGAGGATTTCGTGCCGGCGCGGGCCGACAAGTGGTTATTTTTGGTCGCACCGGGGATTACTGCGGTTACCGCTCTGCTGGTTTTTGCTGTGATTCCTTTTGGTCCAACCCTGGAGATTTTTGGCCGGCAGGTTCCTCTGGTGGTGGTTGATCTGAATATCGGGGTTCTGTATTTTCTCGGGGTGTCATCCATGGCGGTCTACGGCGTGGTGCTCGGGGGGTGGGCTTCCAACTCCAAGTACTCCCTGCTCGGTGGCGTCCGCGGCCTGTCGCAAATGGTCAGCTACGAGCTCTCTTTAGGTCTCTCGCTGGTGCCGGTGATTATGATGGCGCGCTCCTTTTCTTTGACTGATATTGTCATGGCCCAGCAGTCGCTCCCTTTTATGCTGCTCAATCCGGTAGCTTTCGGGGTCTTTTTTATCTGTGTGCTGGCAGAGAGCAATCGAATTCCTTTTGACCTGCCGGAAGCGGAAAACGAACTGGTTGGCGGCTTTCACACCGAGTATTCCGGGATGCGCTTCGGTCTGTTTTTTGTCGGTGAATACATCAACATGGTGGTGCTCGGTTCGCTGGTGACGGTTTTTTTCCTCGGTGGCTGGAACGGGCCCTGGTTGCCGCCACTGCTCTGGTTTTTGTTCAAGGTTCTGGCGGTCTGTGCCATGTTTATCTGGATCCGCGCCAGCATGCCACGCCTGCGTTATGATCAATTGATGAATCTGGGCTGGAAAATTCTTCTACCCCTGTCGCTGGTCAACATTCTGGTGACCGGCGCGGTCTTGTTGGGATTGGGTTAACAGCATGCATGTTATCAGAGGCATTCGCGGAACCTTGCAGCCCTTCTGGGTGACATTGCGCAATATGTTTCGTAAGCCGGTGACCATTCAATACCCGGAAGAGAAACAACAGCTCCCCGAACGCTACCGGGCGCGGCTGATTCTGACCCGTGACCCGGACGGGAGCGAACGCTGTGTTGCCTGTCATCTATGCAGCGCCGCCTGTCCGGTTGATTGCATCTCCATGCAGGCCACCGAAGCCGAGGACGGACGCCGCTATGCCGCCTGGTTCCGCATCAATTTCACCCGCTGTATTTTCTGTGGACTCTGCACTGAGGCTTGTCCGACCCTGGCGATCCAGGTGACGGCAGATTTTGAACTGGCCGGTCGCGATCCGCTCAAACTGGTATACGAAAAAGAGGATCTGCTGGTCGATCACTGTGGCAACAACAACAGCTACAACTTCTACCGGCAGAGCGGGATCGGCGTTGCCGCGCCGCGCGGTGAGAATCCCGGTGAAACATCCCCGGCGGATGTCAAGGACCTGATGCCATGATTGCGACGGTTATGTTTTATCTGCTCGGTGCCGTGGCGCTGGGAGCAACCGGGCTGGCCATCATCCAGCGCAATCCGGTCTATGCGGTAATCTATCTGGTCAAGAGTATTTTTGCCCTGGCGCTGATTTTTTATCTGTTGGGCGCTCCTTTGGTTGCAGCTTTACAGGTCATTGTTTATGCCGGCGCGATTATGGTGCTGTTTCTGTTTGTCATTATGATGCTCGAGATCACACCGACCAGCGCCACCAGCTGTACTGCCCCGGGGTGGACTCAGTGGGCGCCGGTACTGCTGCTGGCCCTGACCCTGGTGATTCTGACTCTGATATTGATCGGACTTGATCCGCTGGCGTCTGAAGGGGTGCCGCGCTGGCATGCCAGCCCCCGCGATTTCGGCTATGCCCTGTTCAAGGAGTATGCGCTGGCAGTCAAGATTATTTCGTTCCAGCTCTCCTTTGCAGCAGTTGGGGCTTTCCATGTCGGCATGACCGAGCGCAGGCGCGCACGCCGGGAGGATGAATCATGATTGTGCCGCTGGAACATCTGCTGATCCTTGCAACCCTGCTCTTTGCTATGGGGCTGGGCTGTGTGCTGATCCGGCGGAATCTGATTATGATTCTGATCGGAGTCGAGATCATGATTAATTCTGTCGGTCTGGTGCTGATTGGAGCCTCGGCCTTCTGGCAACAGGTTGACGGCCAGATCATGGTGCTTATCCTGATGGCTATTACTGCTGCCGAGGTGGCCATCGGTCTGGCTCTGGTGGTTTATCTCCATCAGCAGAAAAAGAGTATTGATGTCGGCATTTTCGATGAGATGAGGGGCTGATGGATATTCTTCTGACCCTGATACTGTTGCTCCCTTTGGCCGGTGGCGTTGTCAATGCCTGCTTTGGCAAGCGTCTGCCACGGCCGGTACCGGTGTTTATTGCCTGTGGAGCGGTGATCGGCAGCCTTCTTGCCGCCCTCGGCAGTTTTACCCTGGCCGCGGGGGACGGTTATCGGCTGGTGCTGTTTACCTGGTTGAGAAGTGGTAATTTCCAGGCCGACGTCGGCCTGCTGTTCGATCCGCTGGCAGCGATCATGACGTTGATGGTCACCGGCGTCGCCAGCCTGATTCACCTCTATGCTGCCGGGTACATGGAAGATGATACCGATCAGGTGCGCTTTTTTGCCCTGCTCAATCTGTTTGTCTTTGCCATGTTGACCATTGTCCTGGCCGATAATCTGCTGTTGTTGTTTCTTGGCTGGGAAGGGGTTGGTTTCTGTTCCTACGGCCTGATCGGTTTCTGGTACCGCAAAACCGAAAATGCCGATGCCGGGCGCAAGGCCTTTATTGTCACCCGGATTGGTGATCTGTTTTTTGCGGTGGCGCTGTTGTGGTTGTTTGCCCTGTTTGGAACCATCAACCTCGAGGGGATCAACGCCCAGGTAGCGGGGTTGGATCTGACTACCATCACCCTGCTCAGCCTGCTCCTTTTAATCGGTGCCTGCGGCAAGAGTGCCCAGCTACCGTTGATGAGCTGGCTGCCCGATGCCATGGCCGGTCCTACTCCGGTGTCGGCACTGATTCATGCCGCCACCATGGTCACTGCCGGGGTCTATCTGCTGTGTCGCATGTTCCCCCTTGTGTCTCTGTCACCCACCGCCATGGCCGCGATTGCCCTGGTTGGTATCGCGACGGCCCTGTATGCTGCCACCTGTGCCCTGGCACAAAATGAAATCAAACGGGTGTTGGCCTATTCCACCATGAGTCAGGTCGGCTACATGTTTCTGGCGGTAGGGTTGGGCAGTGTCTCAGCGGCAATGTTTCATCTGATCAGCCACGCGTTTTTCAAGGCCTTACTCTTTATGGCGGCCGGCTGTGTGATCAATCTGGCCGGTCACGAAAATGACATCCGCCGCATGGGTGGCCTGCGTCAGCGCTCCCCCCTGGTATTCTGGCTGTTTATCGCCGGGCTCTTGTGCCTGGCTGGTGCCCCGCTGACCAGCGGTTTCTTCTCGAAAGACCTGATTCTGGCAACCGCTTATGCCCAGGGTGATATCTTTCATCAGGGGCTTTATGGTCTGGGGGTGGCGACCGCGCTTCTGACGTCCTTCTATTGCTTCCGGCTGGCCTACCTGGTGTTCGGTGGCGACTATCGTGGTGATGATTTGCCCCATGAACCCAATAGCTTGATGCTGTGGCCGTTGTTGCCGCTGGCATTGTTGGGCCTGGGTGGCGGACTGCTCAATCTGCCCCATCTGTTGGGTGGTGGCTCCTGGCTCTCCGGTTGGCTTGGTCGAGAACAGGATGTCCTGCATCTGACTCTCGCCAGCGAATATCTGCTGATCGGCACGGCCTTGGCGGTTTTTGTCCTGGGCTGGTTGCTGGCCGCTTTGCGCTACCGCAGATATATTCATCGCCCAGCGTCGATAACCGGCGAATTTTTACTCAATGGCTGGCGTGCTGATGAACTGTTTGATCTGTTGCTGGTGCGGCCGTTTAAGAAGATCGGGCGCTTCTGTTCCCAGGGGGTAGAGATCGGACTGATTGAAGGGGTGCTTGGTGGCACCGTTCGTGGTTGTAATGATCTGGGAATGCGTCTGCGGGGCCTGGGTGCCGGCAAGGTTTACCTGTATCTGCAGGGTCTGGTGTGGGGCTTTGTGGTGATTGTCGGGTGGTTTTTATTACGCGCCCTGATCTAAAAACGTTTCAGCAAGGAATTTATCTGATGTTGATACTGCCGGAAAGTAAAGGATAATTGCAATCATGGCGATTGACTTTCCCCTGTTAAGCCTGCTGCTGTTTATGCCGTTGACGGGCGCCCTTGGTTGTCTGGCGCTCGGGATGAGAAGCAGCACAGCTCCGCGTTGGGCGGCACTGTTGACCGCCGGCGGCGTGTTCATTTTCAGTCTGCTGGTATGTCTGCTGCTGACTCCGACCGCAGGTTGGCTGCTTTATGAGGATTATCGCTGGATTGAGCAGTTCGGTATCCGCTATACCCTGGGGCTTGATGGTCTTTCGTCAGTTCTGATTCTGTTGACGGCCTTCCTCCAGGTGCTGGCGGTGCTGGTGTCCTGGCGCCAGGAACGTGCGCCGGGGGTCTATTTTGCCCTGCTGCTGGGATTGGAGATGGCGGCGATCGGAGTTTTGCTGGCCCTGGACCTGATCCTCTTCTATCTGTTCTGGGAGTTGATGCTGATTCCCATGTTCTTTCTTATCGGTGTCTGGGGTTACCAACGCCGTTTTCAGGCAGCGGTTAAATTTTTTCTTTACACCCTGATCGGCAGTTTGTGTCTGCTCCTGGCAGTGATCAGCCTGTATCTGCTGCACGGCGATCAGACCGGCACCTACACCTTTGCTCTGGAAGCTTTAAAACAGACCAAATTAAGTACCACTCAGGAACTGATTTTCTTCTTCTGTTTCATGGCGGCTTTTGTCGTGAAGGTTCCCCTGTTTCCCTTTCACAGCTGGCTGCCCGATGCCCATGCTGAAGGTCCGGCCGCCGGTTCGGTTGATCTGGCCGGGCTGCTGCTCAAAACCGGGGTTTACGGCATGATCCGCTTTGCTTTTCCCCTATTTCCCGTCGCCGCGCAAAAATCCTTGCCGTTGCTGGCCGTGCTGGCGTTAGTGGGGCTCTTCTATGCCGCCTGGGTGGCCTTCCAGCAGGTCGATATCAAACGAATCGTCGCTTTTTCATCAATTTCACATATGGGTTTCGTGATTCTTGGTCTGGCTGCCTGGAACCAGACTGCCTGGGAGGGGAGTTTATTGCTGATGGTGAATCATGCGATTACGACGGCGGGGCTGTTTGCCGTGGTTGCCATGATCGAACAACGTACCGGTACCCGCAGCCTTGATCAGTTGGGTGGGCTATGGAAAAGCCACCCGAACATGTCGGCATTTTTTCTGCTGTTCTGTATGGCGTCTCTGGGGCTGCCGGGACTGGCAAATTTTGCCGGGGAAATACTCATTCTTATCGGCGTGTTTACCGTCAAGCCACTGTGGGCAGTGATTGCGGTTGGCGGTATTCTGTTTTCTGCAACCTACACTTTGCGGCTGGTACAGGGGACCCTGTGGGGGAGTAACTGTGAACCCCATGACAAACAGGACCTACATTCACGCGAATGGCTGGTGTTGATTCCTCTGGCGGTACTGGTGGTCGCTCTGGGCTGTTATCCGCAACCGGTGCTTGACCTGTTGCGAGAGCCTCTTAGTTCACTGTTGCTGGTGGGAGGGATGCCATGAACCTGGAGTCGTTACAGTCATTACTCCCCCAGATCCTCCTGGCCTTGGGCTCAACGGCCATTCTCCTGGGCGGTGCCTGGGTGCGCAACCGGCGCCTGTGGTTACTTGTCGGCAGCATGGTGGCTATCATTGCCGCCCTGGTGGCGGCCTTGGTTGAACCGATACAGATTGATATCCTCGGTATGTACTCGGCCTCTGCCTATGTCCGCTTTTGTACGGTGCTCTGGTCGTTGACCGTGGCCGCGACCCTGATCATCAGTTGTCGCTACGTCGACATCTTCCGCTTTGGGGGCGGTGAGTATGCCTCGTTGATGTTATTTGCCGCGGCAGGGATGAGTCTGCTGTCGGCGGCAACTTCTTTTGTCGGACTTTTCCTCGGGTTGGAGGTTCTGACCCTGGCCTTGTATATCCTGATTGCCTTCCGTCATGGTGATACCCGCGGAGCTGAGGCGGGGATGAAATATCTGGTTTTTGGTGCAGTGGCAACGGCGTTTCTGGCCTTTGCGATTGCTTTGATCTATACCGCAACCGGTACCTTTAATCTGCAGGCGGCGGCGGCCGGTTTACAAGTTGAAGGCAGTTTGCGCCCGCTGGGGTTGGCCGGCTGGGCGCTGCTGCTGGTTGCGGTCGGTTTTAAAATTTCCCTGGTGCCTTTTCACCTTTGGACACCTGACGTTTACCAGGGGGCGCCGGCCCCAGTCAGTGGCCTGCTTGCTACCGCCGCAAAGGGCGCTGTGCTGACAGCGTTTCTGCCGTTACTGGTGATGACCGAGGCAGGGATAGCGGACATAAAAGCCATCCTCTGGTTGCTGGCGATTGCCACCATGCTGGTTGGTACCTTTGCCGCTCTGCCCCAGACGAATATCAAGCGTATGCTTGCTTATTCTTCGGTTGTACATATGGGCTATCTCATGATTGCTCTGATTGTCGCCGGAGAGGATGGCAGCCGCGCCCTGTTGTTTTATCTGGTGGTCTACTCCCTGGCAACTTTCGGTGCTTTTGGGATTATAACCACCTTTGCCGATGAGAGCGGCGAGATTCAGGCCTATGATGAACTGCGTGGTCTGGCGGCCCTCCACCCGCGCCGTAGCGCGCTGCTGTCGGTGTTTTTGTTATCCCTGACCGGAATTCCACCGCTGGCCGGTTTTTTTGCCAAGTTTGGACTCTTTCAGGCGGCATTTCGGGGCGGCTATGCCGAATTGGCTGTGATCGGGGTCATCGCATCCATCATTTCGGTGTACTACTATGTGCGACCTGTCATCGCCCTATATGCCTCCGAACCGGCGTCTATCTGTCGCGATGTCGCGGCCCAGTCGGAAACCTTATTGCTGGTCGGTTGTGCGACAATTATCGTCATTCTCGGTGTCTATCCGACCCCCTTGCTGACGCTGGTGGCGCAGATTATTCCTTAAAAGCGGCGCAAACGATTCGATTTAAGTAATGAGGATACCACTTATGTCCGTTGACGCGAAAGTTGCTCAATTTCTCCAGTCTGAAGTCTTTGCCGTAGCTGGGGTATCATCAAAGCCGAATAAATTTGGCAATAAAATCTTTAAATGCTATCAGCAAAAAGGTTTCCAGGTGATACCGATTCATCCCCTGGAGAAGGAGATCGAAGGGGTTGCCTGCGTTGCCGATATATCTGAACTGCCTGCCGAGGTGGTCAGTATCTCGGTGGTAACACCACCTGCTGTTACCGAAAGGCTAGTGGTTCGTGCGGCAGAAAAAGGGATTAAGAATATCTGGATGCAGCCCGGGGCTGAAAGCCCTGCTGCAGTGGCATTTTGCCAGCAGCAGGGGATTAACATAATTTCGGGTGGTCCCTGCGTGTTGGTTCGTTTTGGCTGTCACCATTAAGCAGAATATCTCAATATCATCGTAGTAGTAGCCTTGGCCGACCGTTTTTGGATAGATCACCTTTTTTACGGCCCTCGCTGGACCGCCTTGGTTGTTTCATCAAACGCAAATATCAGCTTTGTGGATAGGTTGGATGTTCAGAGATTTTGAGTCCATCGTAAAAAACATGGGTGATTTGCCCCCTTCTCCTGTGGTGGCTACCCGGTTGCTGGAACTCTTACGCGATCCGGAGTTGCGGATCAAGGATCTGGCCAACGCTGTTTCCCTGGACCCGGTTATCTCGGCTAAGCTACTTAAAATCGCCAATTCCGTCATGTATCATCAGGTCAAGCAGGTCAGTTCTGTTGATCGCGCCCTGATTGTGGTTGGCGAGAATGTTCTTAAAAATCTCGCACTCGAGTACAGTCTGCGCAGTACCCAGAAAACCTATGGGCTGCTGGAGCGAAAACTTTGGGAAAACTCCATCGGGTGCGCTGTCGCGAGTCGCATGATTGCCGATAAATTAACGGACCTTGACAAAAGCGAGGCTTATCTGGCCGGTCTCCAGCGCCATATCGGTAAGGTCGTGATGATTAACCGCGACAAGGACCTCTATCGCGAAGTAATGCAGATTGTCGAGCGCGGAGAAGGAACCTTGCGCGATGTCGAACGTGGCCTGTTCGCTTATTCTCACGAACTGGTGGGGGCAGCGCTCCTTGATTACTGGAATTATCCGAAACGGATCGTCGATGCAACGCTGTATCATCATGATCTGGAAAAATTACAGAAGTTTGATAAAGAGACCTTCACCTTGTGTGCAGTCATCTCTCTGGCAAGCTGTTTCTGTCGCAATTTTGGCATAGGCTTTGAGCAGGCGAATGAAATTGATTTGACCCTGTGCCATGGCTCGTTGGCCCTTGAAGCTAACCCGATGGTACTGGAGGACCTGAAAGAGCTCTTCTATCCGGAGTTTGTCAAGGAACGCAATCTTTTTCTTACGTGACAATGAGCCAACTGTATGGCTGTCAGCACCAGGGGATTTGATCAATGTGTAAAAAAATATTTATTGCTGCAACTGGTCAGAATTGCGGCAAAACAACTACCAGCCTGTCGTTGTTGCACCGCGCGCGGGAAAAATATCCACGTATCGGTTTTATCAAACCCTTTGGTCCCAAGCGTACGATGTATCGGGGGCGTCCGGTTGATATTGATGCCGCACTGATAGCCCAGGTTTATTCGATGGATGACCGACTGGACCTAATGTCGCCGGTTGTTCTTGATGCGCATACCACGCGCACTTATCTTGATGGTGAGGCGGACAGTTCGGCGTTGCTGGAACAAATTACCCGGGCGGTACGACAGCTGGAGCAGGAGTGTGATTTTCTTATCATTGAAGGAGCCGGGCATTCCGGGGTCGGCTCGGTCATGGGATTGAATAATGCCCGGCTGGCGCGCCATCTGGAAGCACCGGTGCTGATCGTAGCGGGGGCCGGAATTGGTAATGTGATTGATGATCTGCATCTGAATCTGGCTCTGTTTCGTGAATCGGGTGCTGATGTCCGGATGATTCTGTCCAACAAGTTGTTGAAAAATAAACGCGATGCGACCCTTCACTATTTGCAAAAAGCGTTTGCAGGAACCCCTATCAGGGTGGTTGGTGGTTTTAACTATTCACCCGTACTCGCGCATCCAACTTTGAAATACCTCTCTGAATTATTACAGGTAGATCTTAAGGCAGAACCGCATCAGGTCCGTCGTATTGTTCATAATGTCCTGATTGGTGCCGCCTCAACCCAGCGGGTGGTCGATCTTCTCCACGATTCGAGCCTGGTCATTGTCAACAGCAGTCGCGACGAAGTACTGGTGATGCTGGCGACCCTCTATCACCTGGTGCGGTTCCGAAGCAAATTGGCGGGGATCGTCATCGCCGGTACCGTACCGGTGGCGGATATCGTTCAGCAGGTGATCGATGACTCAAGAATTCCTTACCTTCGTTGCCAGTCGACGGTTGCCGAGGTCTATACAACGATTCAGGCAGATGTTGCCAAAATAGGCATTGATGATCATGAAAAGATTGAACTGATTCATCGTCTTGCTCAAACCGAACTCGATTTTGACCTGATCGATAGCATCTTTTAGCTCCCAACCTGACGCCTGGTCCTTAAGCCCGGCGCCCGAGGAAGTCGTAAGCATGGGGTTTTTCAGTAAATTGTTCGGCACTAAAACCAGTGTTGAGTCATTGCAGCGTGCAGTGGAGCAGAAGCGCTATGCCGATGCCATATTCCTGGCGGATGAGTTAGGCAATCATCCCCTTGACGATGAGAGCGCCGCGTTGGTAGCTCAATGGCGAGCAAAGGCCGGAGATGGTCTGGCACGCCTGAATCTGCTTGAAGCCAGGGCCAAACAGGCCAGTGGCGAAACTGACGAAGCAAATGATTATTTTGCCATGGCCTTGCAGTATGCCCACAGTGATGATGTAAAAGAAGAAATTGCTCAGACGCGTCAGCTCCCTTATGAAATTCTGTCTTCCCGCGAGTCCGACTCCGGACCTGGATGTAGCACCTGTGTTTCAGCAGGTGACAACCAGCCGGACATGGATGTTTTGGCTGATGTTGATGATGCCATCCATTTCGACTTGATCCTGACGTCCTATCCCGAAAGTCAACGAGCGCGTTATCAACACCGGGGACAATATTTTATTGACGCTTTTTTGCGGTCTCATGAGGGTAATGATTTTCAGGCTAATGAGCTGTTCAAAAAAGTAAATGAGGCTGACCGGGATGATCTCTATTGGTTTGAGGTGGGTTCACTACAGGCACGAATGGGCCATCTGACTGAGGCCAAAAGCTCTCTTGAACAGTCATTGCAACAAAATCCGCAGCTGTTTCTGGCCGTTGAGGCCCTGGTCCAGGTGTTGCTGGCATTGGGGCAGGCCGACGATGCCCGCACCTTTGTCGAGGGAAATATCCCTGCCGACAGTGAGGATGACTTTTCCTCCTACCACGCCCTGCTGGTGAATATTCATAGTCAGCGTCACGACTGGTCGGCGGCGGTCACACATGTGCGTTACTGCCTGCAGAAAGGTTACAGTGATCCTGGCTTTATAGCCCTGGCGGCGGTGGTGATGGAAAAGGTCGGGGATTTTGCAGAAGCAGAAAACCTGTTGAAAAGATTGCCGACCGGTGGTGGTTGTAAGGGCAATCAAATTAATCTGTCGCTGGCCGAATTTTATCTGCGCCATGAACGCGAACTGGAAAAGGCTTTTTCGAGTTTTAACGCGGCAGTTAAACAGGACCCAGAAAACCCGCGCTGGCGTTTGCGTCTGGCACAGACCTGTTTTGCCCGTAAATGGCACCAAGATGGCTTGCAGTTGTTACAACAGCTTGGTGATACTCCCAACCTGCCCGCGGAGTTGGAAGCTGAAGTCAAACGGATGCTGGTTCACTACAGCAATTTTCCAGCTTAAGCAGGGCCGTAGCAGCTTCTATCAACAGATAAGGTTGCCGTTAAGAGACCATCCTTGTCTTTTTATTAGTTTTCTTGAATAATCCGGCGATATTGTTATAATGCCCCTGCACTTTAATGGACGGGTTTCTCCGACGGCAAGGATAAATGAATGGATGGTAGCGCGGCAGGTGCCGTCAATCAGCAATTTAAAAGCCCCTGGGGCTTTGCGCAGTTGCTGGAACAGATCGACATGGGGATTCTCGTGCTCGATCTTGGCCGGCAACAGGTTGACTACTGCAATGCCGCTTTGTTCGATGTGATAGGGGATAATTCTCTGTGCCACAGTTATGAGCGTCTTTATGCATTGTTCGTCGCACCGACTGGAAACACACATATGCCTGCTCGCAGTTCCCATCAGGTGCTTTATCAGGAACGCCTGTATGGTTATACAATTTATCGAGCTGCCCCGCGCTACTGTTGCCTTTTTGTCCGTGATATCACCGAGAAACAGCGGTTGGAATCGATTGCCCAGGCCATCAATGCCATGGATAACCTGGGATTTGTTTTTTCCGGCATTCGCCACGAAATTGGCAATCCCCTTAATTCGCTGAAAATGGCGTTGATGGCACTTCAGAAAAGCAATGGACACGAGAGTCGTGAAACCCTGGATGAATATATTGAACGGGCATTAGCCGATGTCGGGCGGATGGAGTATCTGCTCAAATCCCTCAAAGCCTTCAGCCTGTATGAACGGGTGGATCTTCATGAAATGTCCCTGATTGAGTTTATGGAAAAATTCATTGCCCTGGTTGAACATGATTTTCACGCCAGCGGCATCAGAATTCGCACGGCTATTCCATTGGATATCGGGAAGGTCCGGATTGATGAGCGTGCGCTCCATCAGGCCCTGCTGAATATTTTTAATAATGCTGCTGAGGCATTAAAGGGATGTCGGGATCCGGAAATCCATATTACCACACAAAAGCGCGGAGAACTGGTATGGCTGAAGATCCGCGACAACGGTTGCGGGATCAAGCCGGAACAGCATAAGCATCTGTTCCAGCCATTTAACACCAGTAAGCCGCAAGGTAACGGGTTGGGGCTGGTTATTACCAGAAAGCTGCTGGCGATGATGAATGGTGATATTGCAGTTGAGAGTTGGCCGCAGCGCGGAACCGAAGTCAGGGTCAGCCTGCCGTTGGCGGAAGCAGCTCAAAACGAACCGGTAACGGCGGACTCCTTCCCCTCCATAACAAACTGATCTAGCGAATGGATGTGACATGAAAAAAGTCCTTATTGTAGACGACGAAGCTTCCTTTTTACTGTCGCTTAAAGATGTCCTGAAAGCTCATCGGGACAAATTTGAAATCCTTACTGCGGAAAATGGCAGTGTCGCTGTTGATCTGCTGCGGGAGACCAATTTTGATTTGCTGGTAACCGATTTGCGCATGCCGGAAATGAATGGATTCGAGTTGCTGGCATGGGTGAGTCGTCATCAGCCCCAATTGCCGGTAATTGCCATGTCGGCTTTTGGTACCCCGGAGATTGAAGCACGGTTAGGAAAAATGGACACGCTTCAGTTTATTGAAAAACCGGTGGATCTGCCGATACTGGAAAAAGCCATTTTCAATGGCTTGAAGGCAGGGGGTAAGAGTTTTATCCGGGGCATTACCCTGGCGACTTTTTTGCAGTTGATGAATGTTGAGAAAAAAAACTGTACCCTGAAGATTACTGCACCGCAGGGGCCTGCCTATCTTTTTGTCGCCAATGGCGAATTGATCGATGCTGAATATGCCAACTTGAAGGGGTTGGATGCTGCTCTTGAGATAGTCAGCTGGGATGATGCTGAAATCGAGATGGATGGAATCTGTCGGCGACAGGACGATGTGATCAATATGCCCCTTGGTCATTTGTTGATCGAAGCATTCCGGATCAAGGATGAAGCGGCTGAAGAAATCAAGAAAAACACGACAGCAGATGCTCCGCTCCCCCCCGCTGAACCTGCTGCATCCGCACCCGTCGATTCTGCCCTGGCGCGCTCGCTGAGCAGTATCACCAGTGTGCAGGAGTTTGCAGTTTTCGATTTGCACCAAACCCTGGTCGCAAATAATTCTGGGGTCTGCACGATTGCGACATTTGATGTCGATGCCTTTAACCAGGCCCTGACGGCGATTGCCCAGGATCTTGGTTGGAGTCAATACCGCTCAATGGCCCTGGGCACGACGAAGCGTAATCGCTATCTGCTAGTTAATCAGCCACAGCAGCAGCTGATGCTCAAACTCAAGCCGGGGGTACAGGCTGCCCAGATTCAGAAGGAAATTGAGCGCATGGCCGAGTTGTGAATGGTGGATCGGATGATACCCAACGATGGCAGTACCGGAGGAAGTGAAAAAGTATGAGGTATGTTATTGACGAATTAAAAATGATACCGGGAGTCCTTGGTGCCTGCTTTGTCCAGGCAGATATCGGTGTCACTTCAGCGAATCTGCCGGCTGTTTTCAAAAAAGAGCGGCTCGAATTGATTGGTAACTCACTGGCAAAAATCTATGCAGCCGGGGCAACCAGCCTGGATGAAATTTCCTGTTTGTCTCTGCACTTTGACGAGTCAGTAGTTGTTGCCCGCGCCGTTGGTCCTGACACCTTTTGTTTTGTCATCTGTGACCCCGCTTATAACCTCAATCCCCTGATCATGTCTCTAGATTTACTGCAAGAAGAGATTGGTGACCATAACGGCCGGGAAGGATAGCAACTATGGCAACAGCAAAGGACTTTGTCGCACGGATCAGCAAGGTGATCGGTGTTTCAGGATGTTTATTGATTAAACATGACGGTACTCTGGTGGGCCGTGCTATTGAGGATCCGGAAAACTACACGATTCTGATGCAGATCAGTGCCAGTCTGGCTCATGAAATCCAGGAGAATATCGGGGCAAGTAACTGCCGTTCTGTAAATTTTGGTTGCCAGGGCGAGGGCAACTTTTATGTTTTTCCTATCGATAATTATCTGTTGGGTGTTGTAGCTCAGGCCGGAGCAGATCACTTTGTTATGCTTGACGAGGTTTATCGCTTGATTGGCCGGGTAACGACCGGAAATTCCTGATCCGGCTTGTGGCGTTAACATACTGGATCGGTTTTTGAGGGAGGCTTTATGTTGGATTTGGTGCGCCAGCGGCGCAGCGTCCGCGCGTTTAAACCGCAACCGGTTGAAGCTGAAAAGATGGAGTTGCTTGCTGAAGCCTTGTTGCGTGCCCCCACCTCGAGAAACCTGCAGCCCTGTCACTTTGTGATGATTCAAAAGCGTCAGCTTCTCGATAAATTGATCAATGCCAAGCCCCATGGCACGACGTTTTTTTCGACCGCTCCGCTGGCTGTAGCAATAGCTGCTGATCCTGGCGTTTCGGATGTCTGGATCGAAGATGCCGCTGTTGCTGCTGCCTTCGTGCAGTTGGTTGCTGAGGATCTGGGATTGAAAAGTTGTTGGGCCCAGTTGCGCTTGCGCCAGCACAATGGTGAGATCAGTGCATCTGACTACGTCGGAGAGCTGCTGGACCTGCCGGCTGGGATGGAGGTTCCGATCCTCATTGCCATTGGCTATCCCGATGAAAAAAAGCCTGGTCATTCAGTACACGCATTACGCACTGAAAAGATCCACCATGACCGCTTTAACTCTTAAAATTTACTGTTATTGATCAGTTTTTTGTGCCAAGGGGTTGATTTCCATTTAAGGAAATGACACCCTGAGCAACAAAGCAAGGCAAATGTGGTGCCTTGTCTATTTGTGACTTAAAAAAACAGGAGATGACATGACAGCAGTAGAAACAGGGAGCAAAATTAAAGTTCATTATACCGGCACCTTTGATGATGGCGAAGTTTTTGATAGTTCTCGTCAGGCGGAACAGCCTTTTGAATTTGAGGTAGGTGCCGGTCAGGTGATCCCTGGGTTTGAGAACGCCGTAGTCGGTATGAAAGCAGGAGAAACCAAGCAGGTGCGTTTGACTGAAGAAGAGGCTTATGGACCTTACAATCAGGAAATGATTTTTGATGCAGATCCCAGTCAGTTTGAAGAAGGTTTGTCGCCCGAAGTGGGGCAACAGTTTCAGACCCAGATGCAGGATGGAACTCCGTTGTTGCTCACCGTGAAAGCGGTCAGCGATGATAAAATCACCTTGGATGCCAATCACCCGATGGCTGGCAAAGCCCTTAATTTTGATTTGGAAGTGGTCGAAGTGGGTTAATCAAACCCTTGATCAACATCTTAAGCTTTATCCGGCCCGATATTTTTGTATCGGGCCTTTTTTATCGTAGGCTCGGTAGATTCAGGGGCTGACAGCCAGCCCCCAGGTAAGGATGATGAGGAACAATGCCAGGACACCGTACCACAGATTATTACGGTAGGACGTTTTGTTCTTCCTTGGCCAGAGGGCAAAAATCATAGCCACTATCGCTCCACTGATAAACCCGAACAGATGGGCACCAATATCGGTGTTCTCGTCACCAATTCCGAACATGGCGAGTAACCCCAGGGCCGCCGCGAGGGGCAACGGCCAGCGCCGCCACAAACTGGAGCGGTAGCGCAGCAGGTTATAGAGAGCCAGTAAGCCAAGAGCGCCAAACACTGCGGTTGAGGCCCCGATGGAACGATGGGTGGGGGATTGCACCAGGGCATTGAGGCTGTTACCTAGAGCGCCGGCAACCAGGACAAGGAAAAACGCTACCCCGGATCCCAGAGTGCGGCACAACCGCAGGATCAGAATACCCCCCAAAATAAGGTTGCTGAACAGGTGCAGGGGGCCGGAATGTAACGTCAGGGCGGTGACGGTGCGCCACCACTGGCCGGTGCGGATATGGCTGACATCCGCGCTACCCAGTGCAAGCCAGTCGATGTTCTGTAATCCGAACAGTGACACTTGCTGATGGCTGATAGGGTGGAACAGGAGCAGGGCAAAAATAACCCAGACGGTCGTCGCCTGGTTGTCTTTTAAGTCGGTGTCAGCGGGTGGCGGTGGTGGCCAGTTGCAGTTTTCCTGCTCATAGCTGTTTAATTCCTTCAATGCTTCCTGAAAAGAATCGACAGGAACCAGCAACTGGAGATCTTCACCATTCTTTTCTCTGCGCCAGGGGATATTGCGTGCCTGGAGGACCAATGGCCAGTGCTTGAACTGGCGTTTGCTCAGCGAACAGGTAGCAAGCCCATCGTGAAGCTGCGTGGGGATAGCAATCCAATCCGGGCGATCAATGTCATGAGCCGATTTAACGTCCATGCCCTATCATGACAGAAACCGATTTTTAAGTGACAGTCTTTTTATTGTTCAAAACAGGATCTCATCACCTGCCGGCAAGAGGCGGATACGACGATGGAAAATTATTGTAAAAAGGGGATGAGTGTCCGGACGCTGGCTATTGAAATGAACCTGTGGCGGCAGATTGTCCTTGCCGTTGAAGTACAGTGCGGCGCTGTTTCCGGCCGGCAAATGCTGGAAAAACTCGCTGTCATTCCGGTGGTTCCGAGCCGAGCCAGCAGGAGGCTTGGGTGTTATGTTTTTCGTGGCACCGAGGCGGTGGCTATCCGGCTGCAATTTGCTCAGGAAGCAGACAGTCTGCGTCAGACGTTTCTGCACGAGATTGCCCACGCCTGTGACCATCTGAGTCGGCCTGGTGGAAGGCGACGGGTCGCACATGGCAACAGTTGGCGGCAGTGGGCTCTTGCCATGGGCATCGACACGGCCACAACCGGTCATAGTGCAGCTGTTGTCGCCTTATATCAGCGGCGTCGCAAACTGGTGGCAGTTTGCCTTAAGTGTGGTGCCGAAATCTATCGGGTAAGACGCCTGAACCGTACAAATCGCTATATTCATCCTCCCTGTGGCGGTATTCTCAAGCTGTTATGAAAAAGACTTTACCCGCGCTTAACAAATCTTGACATCCTCGAACTCACAGAATCTGCTATCTTCCGTCAAACATTCTAACCCTTGGGAGATCTTTGCTATGAACGCGCGTAAAATAACTTCTCTGACTTCTCTGGTTGCTTTTATTCTGCTGCTGCTAAGCAGTCTGGTCCTCTATATTGTTCCTGCCGGACGCGTGGCTTATTGGGCCGATTGGAGATTGTGGGGATTAAGTAAGGAAAGCTGGGGTGCTGTGCATATTAACCTTGGCGTGCTGATGCTGGTAGCGATGGTTTTTCATGTTTATTATAACTGGGGAGCAATAGTCAGTTATCTTAAAAATCAAAAAAAAGAACTGCGCATTGTCACTCCTGATTTCATGGCCTCAGTTGTGATCACATCACTGGTTGTTGTCGGGACTCTCGCCGGTATTCCACCGTTGAGCAGCATTATTCACCTTGGAGAAAAAATTTCAGAGAGTGCCAATATCAAATATGGTGAGCCCCCCTATGGTCATGCCGAGCTCTCGGCTTTTTCTGATTTTGCCAGGAATATCAATATCCCCCTTGAGGAGGGTCTGTTGAAACTGGAACAGGCCGGCATTCAGGTGGCTGGACCCGGTGAAACCATCCAAAGTATCGCGGCCAATAACCACATCGCCCCCCAGGCACTTTATCTGCTGATTAAACCGGAAGCGGGGGAAGCTTCTACGGTGATGCCGGAAACAGCGCCGGCAGGAACCGGCAATCGTACCCTGGAACAGCTCTGTTCCATGTATCAGCTTGATGTCGATCAGATTGTCGCGGGGCTGGCACAACAGGACATCATTGCTGAACCGCAGCAGACCATGAGGGTGATTGCTGCCGCCCATGGTGTTGACCCTCATGCAATTTATTCAGCTATCTACGCCATTGTTGCCGTTAAATAAACGCCAGCGCCAGAGATACCAGGGTACATAACCACAGCTTTAGTACATTTGGCGCTGGGGGTATTAAAGCTTCAGAAGAAAATCAAGAACCTGCTGTGGATGTTCGGCGGCTTTTGTCACCTTGGGCCAATGTTTGATAACAATTCCTTGCTCATCGATCAGTACCGTCGAGCGGATGCAGCCGATACTGGTTTTTCCATACATGGTTTTTTCGCCCCAGGCCTGATACTCCTGCATCATGGTTGTTTCAGGGTCGCTGAGCAGGGTAAACGGCAGGTGAAACTGGCTGATAAATTTGTCGTGGGATGCCAGACTGTCTTTGCTGACGCCGAGCAGTCTGACATTCATCTGCAACAGCTGTTCATGCATCTCAGCAAAAGCGCAAGACTCCTTGGTACACCCTGGAGTGTTGTCTTTGGGGTAGAAGTACATGATAAGCTTGTTGCCGGCATAGTCTGCGAGTCGGTGTTGCTTGCCGTCGCTGCCGGGCAAACAGAAATCAGGAGCACTCTGCCCTTGTTGGATCGCCATAAAAATTATCCTTTCGTGTCTTCATCTAAAAGTTGTTTGAGTTTTTCCAGCTTATGACTGATTGCTGATTCGACCAGCTCTTCGCCGAACATCCAGCGCAGTTGACCCAGCATCAGGGTGGCATCGGCCAGTTCATCAATAACCTCTTGCCGAGAAATTTTCCCCCGCTTGAAGTGCTTGAGCGCGGCAATCAACTCGGCACACTCTTCTATTGCCTGATCATATTGAGCGTCAACGCCCCAGCGGGCAATGGTTGCCTGATAGATTTTATCCATTGGTTGAGCCTTGTTGGAAGATAGAAATACAGGGTGTTTTTATCTTGTAACACACTTGTTCATCAATGTGGAGGAGACGGCCTGCGACTGATGTAAACAATTGATTTGACATAATTTATAAACTCTAATATATTGACCGGCTAACGGGGGAAGGGTCGGAGTGTTTCAATGAATCTTCTCATTGCCTTGATGCTGAGCTCTGGTACTCTGTTTTTGCTGGTGTCTTTGATTCCGGTTGTCAGAATTATTAATCATCCGGGGGCCAAGGATATTGTTAATTACTGGCGCCTGCTTACTGTGCTGATTTGTCTGTTTCTGTGCGGATACCTGGCATATGCGTGGTTTTACTGGTGGAAATATAGTGATTTGATTGATCTGATTGTTCCTACAATTTTTTTCTTTGGAGCGGTTTTTGTTTTTCTGGTAACCATCTTGACGTTAAAAACAACCCAGGCGTTACAACGAACTTTCCAGTTGGAACAGGACAGTATTATGGATTCCCTGCTCGGAATTTATAATCGCAGTTATCTGGATCGCCGACTGCCCGAACAGTTTTCCAGTGCCAAGCGCTATGGTTACGATTTGTCGGTGCTGATGATCGACATTGATCACTTCAAGTCAGTGAATGATAACTGGGGCCATCAGATAGGGGATCAGGTGTTGCAGAATGTCACTCGCATGATCAAGAGTCGGATCCGCGAAACAGATATCTTGTGTCGTTATGGTGGGGAGGAGCTTTTTATTATCCTCCCTCACACTGGGGGTCCTGAGGCGATGACCAAAGCCGAAATGATTCGAACCGAGATTGAGGCAGGAGAAGATTACCCCCAAGTCCTCACGGTGAGCATTGGCGCTGCAGCGGTATCGAGCAAGATCAGCTCAGCACCAGATCTGGTCTGGCAATCTGACATGGCACTTTATCGTGCTAAGAAGAGGGGCCGTAATCGCTGCGAGTTCTATTCTCTCCCTGAGTCTTGAGTCTTCTCGCACGGTGCCGTCGATTTGCCCTGCCTTCAAAAAGCCTCAAATTGTGTCGGGGCGTTCCTTATTTAAAAACATCGCGAGTTTTTCTTCTACCAGATTCAAGTGTTCCAGCATTTTAGCTCGAGCCCGCTCCGGGTCACGGGCTTCAATTGCCTCAAGAATTTCGCGGTGGTGATTAAGCAGCAGTTCCACATATCCCTCCTTGCTGTAAAATTCGCCGAGGGCGACCATAATCGTCGTTTGAAACAGGGTCTGAATGGTGTTCAGTACGTGAACCTGGATGGTGTTGTGGGTTGCGGCAGTAATCGTCAGGTGGAACTGGAAATCGATTTCCGGATCCCAGCCGCCGTTTTCAGCCTGTTCCTCCATGACCGTATAAATTTCACGCAGGCGATCGATTTCCGGTTTTTCCGCACGCTTTGCTGCCAGATATGCTGACCAGGTTTCCAGGCCCATGCGAACCTCGGTCAGGGCATGGAGCATGCGTGGATCGCGGCGTTCGACCATACTTGCTAAAGGGTCAGCCATGGCGACATCGGCAAGGGAGCGGACATAGGTCCCTCCCCCCTGACGGGATTCAAGAAAGCCCATCGCTTCCAGTACCATAATGGCCTCACGCACCGACGGGCGACTGACACCTAAAAAAGTTGCCAGTTCACGTTCAGATGGGATGCGCTGACCGGGGCCGAGATCACCACGTGAAATCAGCTCTTTGATCTGGTCAACTATTTCTTCTGATAGTTTCTTAGGACGAATCGGTTTGAATACGGTGGCCATGTTTATCTCCGGTTTATATGGTAAGACCTTTTAGCATAGCCATCGAGTAAAAACAAGAGATGAGAAAGCCGGCAATGAAGGGTCAAAGCCGGTAGTTTATTGGCGAGCTTTTTGACTGCGCTTATAGCGGGTAAACCATTCCTGGAATTCCTTTTCCTCGTGTTCCATTTCGAAAGCATTTACCAAGCCGCGGGCCAGGGAAACAGCAACGGCACGATTGCGCAGGTTGAAGGAATCACCATGCTTTTCACTGTGGAATTGTTCCTGATCGAGACCCAGTTTGTTATACAGGGAGTTGAGTCGACTCTGGATGCCGCGCCGCGACAGATAACGTCGCTGTGCCATCAGGTTGTCGGTCAGCCCCAGGGAAATGTCGAGTAGTGCCTCATATTCGATGTCAGACAAGGCCGTCAAGCTGTGACCGGCACGGCCCTGAACTTTACGCACTTCAGGAGCGATCCAGCATTGCTCATCGATCAGGACGGTGCGTATGGCTGAACTGATTTGTTCTTTGCTTGCCGATTTAAGGACATAGCCGTAGACCGTTTCCGGCGGAACAATTTTAACCAGGGAGCGTACGTACATTTCATCTTTGAATTGACTCCAGAAAACGATCCGCGCCTGGGGTTGCTTACTCCACAACTGGCGGGCAAATTCAACCCCGTTGAGTTCCGGCATTTGAATATCACTGACAATTAGCGGTCGCTCACGTTCGCTTCCGATTTCCAGCGCTACCTGTCCGGTTGGGGCACGGGTAACCCTGACCTGCTCCGGCCATTGGGAAAAAAGTTGTTCCAGAAACTCTAAATCTTTAGGGTTGTCTTCTGCAATAAGGATTTCAAGAGTGGTGGACATGCTTGACTCCGTTAACTTGAGATGGCGATGTCCAGGGTCAGTTCAAAGCGGGTACCGCTTGAGAAGCGTGAAGGCTTCCACTGTACCTGGGCACCAATGGCTCTGGCGCGCTCACGTATATTATTGAGTCCGCGCCCCTGTTCGTGTTTCATGTCGCTATTAAAGCCACAGCCGTTGTCTTCAACAGAAAACACCAGGGTTGCTTCACGCAGTTCCAGATTGACCTCGTAGCGGCTGGCTGCTGCATGCTTGAGAACGTTCTGGATGGCCTCAATGGCGATACGATAAATGGTCAGTTGTTTGATCCGATCAAGGTTCAAGTCAGCCACCCGTGAGTCGACATGAAGATGACAAGCCGGGCTGCCCGCGGGTTGCCCAAGCTGGTCGATATGGGCTTCGATGGCGGCACCGAGACCAAGAATATCGAGGGTTTGCGGATGCAGGTTGTTCATGATGTCGCGCAGGTTGGCTATTGCCTTGTGAAGATCTTGTTCGAGGCCGCTGATGCGGTCGCCGGCAGCATCCAACGTCTGCAGGTCGGACAGGGATTGCAGGCCACGCAGAATGCCGGACAGATCGGAAAGGGATTGATCATGGAGATCCATGGCAATGCGGCGGCGTTCTTCTTCGGCTCCTTCGAGGAGCTTTTCCGTGCCGACGACCTGAATCAATCGGGTCGCCATGCGATTGATGGAACGCGCCAGCACATCCATTTCATCTTGAATGCGTTCCGGCACCGGGGGCAGATCAATACTGCCGCCGGCAATGCGGGCGGCATTAGTGGAGATGGTCTGGATCCGGCTCAGGATGCGCCGACTGAAATAAATGGAGATCGACAGTCCAAGCAGTACGGCAATAATCAGCACCCCGATGGTAACCAGAACCGTTCGTTCAACCAGTTGGTTGATGTCCTGATCATGGACCTGGCGCAGATGATTTCGATGGTTCTGAGTCAGGCTGGAGAGCCCTGAAAGCTCGGCCCTCAGTTGGGCAAATAAGGGAGCCGTGTTTTCAGGTTCGAGACCGGCAGCAGGGTTAAGACTGCGCGCCAGATCGGCCAGATAGGCAATCTGCTCGGAGCTTTTTACTGTTCCAATGGGCTCAATCCGGTCAATGGCCGAGAGCAGACGTTCATAAAGATCAACAATGAGCGCCAGATCTTCAGGGGCAGCCATGCCGCTATGCTGGATGACACGCAATAAAACGTGCAGTCGGCGTGCCGCCATATCGGCCTCAGCCAGAGCAACAAAGGTGGTTTCTGCTGCTTTAATGCTGCGTCTTTTGCTGTTGAGGTCCCAGTAGGTGTAGTGCATGAATCCCAGAAGCAGCAGAAGCAGCAGGAGGATCATCGCTGGAGCGAGCAGTATCTGTTGTTTGACCGTTATGCGCATCAGCGGATGCTATCATGTTCGTTGTCGGATGAAACTGTGCGGATGCGCAGAGGTCTCATTTTTTCAGGCCAAGATGGCGAAATGCCGAATCGGCAAGATCGACCATCCCTTCAATGGTTTTTCTGTAGAGCCGGCGGATAGGCACATCATTGACATGGAGCTGTTCATCAACTTTTTGCAGGAGCATCTGGTCACCGGTAGCAAAGGTCTCAAGTGCGGTAGCGGCCTGTGGATCGATGCCGATCAGGAAGCGGTAATCATGTTTTTCGTGGCGGACGGAAATTAATAGCAGGGTGCGCTCAATGTCGCCACTGCGGAAATTATGTCGCGATGTTTTTGCCAGCAGGCGAGCCAGGCAGCGTTGTTTTTCACCAAGGACCGTCTCCAGGCTCATGCTGGCGGGTTTAAGCAGGCCGAGGGCAATCTCGTCGCCGGTTCGATACTTGGTCGGTTTGCGTTCAAGAAAGCTTTGTTCGGTTTCCAGCAATACGACCACGTTATTGTTAATTGGACCACCAATAGAGTGTGACAACGCCGCCTGATATTGGCCGCTGGTCAGAAAACGATGGTTTTCAACAATCTGCACCATGCCGGTTGCCCCCAGAGGGTGGCCGCGTCCTTTCAGACCACCGGTCAGATTGGTTGGAAAACGCCCGGTGGGCCCGGTAAGGTTATCATCAAGGAGTCCTTCAAGTAGCTGTCGGCGGGGAATGACGCCGAGATCGACCAGGTTGATTGGACCAAAGCCGTTAAAGGGGTCATGCATGTTGATATGGATGTTGCCTGCCAACTGACCCAGATCGCTGAGTCTGGCTTTGCTGAGGGTCTGAGCCAGGGCGATGCGGGTGGCAGGAAAGCTGGTAAGGGTCAGACGGTCAGCAATGGTGGGGATGTCAGTTCCGGAACCGATGCCGCTGATTCGGACAGCGCTCGGGGCTGCGGTTAGCAGGCAGGCAGCGATGCCATCCGACATGGGACAGAAATCGTAATAATGCAACGGATCGTAGTAAAGATAGTTCTTGCCGCTGTTGATGTCAGCAAAATAGGTGTCGACGGGAATCTCATAATTGAGATGAGCATCAGGGTTTTGTGCGGCAAAATGTTGAGCTCGTTCGGTCAGCCGTGCTGAAAAAGAAGTCCATTCTTTATCTGTCAGGTTGAACTCATCCATCAGGCCACGCGCAACCAGGGCTCCACAAGCGGGCATGGTCAAGCCGTATTCTGCTTCTTCGCGATCAATAACCCCGGCAACAATGCGGGTTGCCACAGCGGTTGTAGTATCGGTCATCTTCTGGATGCCGATGGCCAGCACTTGGTCGTGCTGACCGGAAGCGATCTCAAGATAGGCGGCCTCAAAGGCGCTGGCGCCGGAAGATGAAGCCGTATCAACCAGGATCGATTTGGCCCCGCTGATGCCAAGGCGACCACTGATTTTTGCTGCCACATTGTCGATGCCGGAGAAAGCGAAAGGATTCTGGCTGCCGACAATAATACAGCCAATTTTCTGGCGTGAGGTATGATGGTTTTGCACCAGGGGGTTGAGTTGATCGACAAGTTCTAAAAAACTCAGTGCCGGACGATGATGGCCATTATACTTGCCAACCGGGAGCATAAAGGAGTCTGCCAGGTAAACAGGTCGTGGTTGGAAGGACATCGGCTGGACCTCCTGATGAATATTAAAAAAAAACCCCGAAGACCTGGAGGGGGGGTAGGTCTTCGGGGCCGGAGTCTCCCGAAAGAGCTCCATTGGTTTAAATGTTACATGATGGGCTGGCGGATGTAAAGTAAAAAAGCATTGTAACCGTAAAAAACGAGTGCCGGAAGAAAGTCCGAGTTTATGCCCTTGAGCTGTTGTTCTGGTTTTTCGGAAAGGTCATGGTAAAGCTGCTGCCTTGTCCGGGGATCGAAGAGACACTGATGGTTCCATGGTGGGCGTCAACAACCCATTTGACAATGGCTAAACCCAGGCCTGTGCCGCCATCGTATTGATGCATTTTTTTGTCCACCCGGTAAAATCTTTCAAAGATATGCTGAAGGTGACGATCTTCAATACCGATTCCGGTGTCGCTGATCGTTATCGTTACCGCAGATTCAGTAACCCTGGCAGCGATGGTAACGACCCCTAAAGTGGGGGTGTAACGAATAGCATTGGTCAGTAAATTCAGCAATGCCTGCCTTAAGCGCAGCTCATCAGCGTGGATTACAGCCCCGTCGTCCGGACAGTCCAGTTCAAGGAAAATCTCTTTTTCCCCGGCAAGAATCTGCCCTTGACGTTGCAGGTCGTTAAGCAACTGATGCAAATCAATGACTGTTGGCTGTAGCGGAACCTCCCCCAGATCGCTTTTGGACAAGGTCAGCAGATCGTCGACCAGAAAACTCATGCGCGTGATTTCTTCCAGGTTGGACTCAAGCACCTGGCAGATATCGGCGGTTTCACTTTTACGGCGCAGGGCAATTTCCGTTTCACCACGCAAAATAGTCAAGGGTGTGCGCAATTCATGGGCGACGTGCGCTGAAAATTGACGGGCTCGATGCAGCGCGGAAAACATCCGCTCGCTCAAGCGATCACAACTTATGGCGAGTTGGTGCAATTCCGGTGAGCTGAGCTGGTCTGTGGCGAAAGGCTGAGGGGGCTGGTCGGGCCTGATAGCATCAACATGTCTGAGCAACCGTTTCAACTCTTGAGTTTTGTGTTTGCGTTGCGGATTGATAAAATAGTGTGCGGTAGCTGCTATGAGCAGGAGCGATCCAAGAAGCAAAGCCAGGCGCCAGCGCAACAGGAGTGCTGAGAGGGAGTCAAGGTCCGTACTTAAAAGTTGGTAGGCGATTATTTCATCTGAGTCTTTTATTGACCACGCCAGAGCACGCCGGGTTTTGCCCTGGCTGACGGTAAAAAAGAGAGTTTTGTTGCCTGTTGGAAGTTGATCCGGCATCGCAACCTGTGGGTTAGTTCCCGATGCAGACAGGCAGATCAGGGCACCACTGGGCGTATAGAGGGCAAAGTGCCACTCGTCAAGCAGCACTTGCAAAGGCGCCGTAACCAATTCGCATGAAGTGGCTGCCGTTGTTTCTTCTAGCGGCAGAGTTTGCCGGAGATAGTCAAGTGTGTTGGCAGACAGTTGCAGCTCTTTATCAATGCGGCCAAGCCTTTCTTGGTAAAGAGAGGATTGCCACAAAAAACCGCCGATTCCCAGGATGATTGCCAGAGCCATGAGGGGAGGAGATAATAACTGTCTGCTGAAGGTTGTAAGGAAGGGCAATCTATTCCGACTCCCTGAGCATATAGCCAACACCTCGTACCGTGTGGATCAGCTTCGTATCAAACCCGCGATCAATTTTTTTGCGCAGATAATTTACATAAACATCGATAATGTTGGTGAAGGTGTCAAATGTGTAGTCCCACACTTGCTCAGCAATCATTGTGCGCGTTAACGCCTGATTAGGATTCCGCATGAAGTATTCGAGCAGGGCGTATTCCTTGGAGGTCAGGTCGATCTCCTTGTCTTTTCTCCAGACCTTATGTGATACCGGGTCGATGCGTAAATCAGCAAACAACAGTTCGGCACCTCGGTCCCGTGCGTTGCGCCTGATCAGAGCTTTAGCACGAGATACCAGTTCGGCAAAAGCAAAAGGTTTGGTCAGATAGTCATCGCTGCCGCTGTCAAGGCCGGCAACGATATCTTCAACAGTGTCTTTGGCCGTCAGGCAAAGTATCGGGGTGCTGATGTTTTTTTCGCGCAGGGATTTAATCGCACTGAGCCCATCCATGTTAGGGAGCATGACGTCCATCAGAATCAGGTCGTAATTTCCAGTGGTGGCCAGGGTCAGTCCTTTCTCGCCATCCTCCGCCAGATCGACAGAAAGCCCTTCCTCCTCGAGGCCACGCTTGATAAAGCCAGCGACTTTTTTTTCGTCTTCAACCACCAGGATACGCATGGACGGTCTCCTTTGAATTGTAACCAACCAGAATGGTGCGCGCAGTTAATTTTAATGTACAAGGGTGAATTGTTAAAGCAATCAAAGGCTGTAAGCCACCTATTTAACTGGGCAAGTCATGCTAAAGCCTTCTTGAGTAGTGATCGCTCATGAGAAGTTTTCGAAGACTCTAGCAGAGTGGGGTGTTGAGTGCAAGAATAATAATAGTTTTTTTTAATTTTGTTTGCGAGGGTTGAGTGACCAATAGGGTTATGCTGCGATTGGATCTTTGTGCCCATATTGGGTAAAACCGGGAAAGCAGGAGATTATGTGTTGATTTTTATGTATAATTTCTGTTAATTAGTGAAGATGAAAGAAAACTATTTATCTATAGATGTTAGGCTTAAGGGGGTATTGGTTGAGATGGCGTGCGCAGTGCTGATGGAACAGCAGTGCTGCGGCATCCTGATCGAAGATCAACAGTTGGATACCTTTGATGTGCCCGATAGCCCGTTGGATATGGATAAAGATTACACCCTGACAGCCTATTTTATCCCGGAAGTACCGGTTGCATCGCTGCTTCAGCAGCTAGGATCGGCTTTTGCCGCGTTCCCGGTGTTTGCCCCCGGCACCTTCGCTTTGACGGCCAGTCAGTCTTTACCGCAGGTTGATTGGGCCCAGAGCTGGAAACAAAACTTTACCACTTTTCAGGTTGGTAAGCGCCTGGTTGTTCATCCCAGCTGGGAAACTCCATGTGTCGAAAATACCCAGGTAGCGATCAAAATTGATCCGGGTATGGCTTTTGGCACCGGTACCCACGCAACAACGCGACTGTGCCTGGAAGCTATCGCCGAGCAACTTGAGGGGCATCAACCCCCCCTGCAATTGCTTGATGTCGGCACCGGATCGGGTATATTAGCAATAGGTGCTGCGGCATTGGGATGTGACCGGGTGGTTGCAACCGATATCGATCCGGTGGCTTGTGAGGTCGCGCGGGAAAATGTCGCGCGCAACAATCTTGCTGGACGGGTAACCGTTGTCAGCGATCCCCTTGAAAGGATTGATGGGGTTTATGACCTGGTGATTGCCAATATCCTGGCGGAAGAAAATATCCGCCTGAAAAAGGCGTTGCTGCAACACTTGCAGCCCGGAGGGTGGCTGATTTTATCAGGCATCCTCCAGGAAAAAGAATCTCTGGTCGCAGCCGCCTTTACCGGCGCCGAGTTAAGAGCGTTGCCGCCACGCTACCGTGAGGATTGGGTCTGTCTGGTATATCAGCGACGGCAAGCGACATGAGAAGTTTTCTGGTAACAGATGTGAATTTTCGACAGAACGAAAGCGTCATGTTACCTGAGACTGTCCGGCATCATCTGATCCGCGTATTGCGTCTTGAGCCAGGAGCAACATTTCGCCTTTTTGATGGCAGTGGGCGGGTAGCTGAAGCAATTTTGCAGGATGATGGTCGAGCCTGTTTGTGTCACGTCCATGACAGCTTGCCGGCACCCTGTCAGATCAGACTGGTTCAGGGTGTGCCCAAGGGAGATAAAACTGAGTTGATCCTGCAAAAGGGAACAGAACTGGGGGTCAGTCAATTTCACCTGGTCACTATGGAGCGGAGTGTTGTTCGCTTTAAAAACAACTCGCGCCAGTCGTTACGTTGGGAAAAGATTATCCAGGAGGCGGCCCGCCAGAGTGGACAGTATCATCTGCCCCGGCTGCAGTGCAGTAACTCTTTGAAGGATGCTCTCGGAGACGATCCGGCGGACCTGAATCTTCTTCTCTGGGAACAGTGCGAGACGCCATTGGCGGATGTTCTGGGCGATCAGAGATACCGACGGATTTCGGTCATCGTTGGCCCTGAGGGCGGAATTACCGAACAAGAGGTGGCTGAGGCGGTCTCATACGGCTATCAACCCGCCAGGCTGGGGCCGAGAATTTTGCGTACAGAGACCGCCGGACTTGCGATAATCGCTATTTTACAATATCTTTATGGAGATTTATCCGGTAGTACAGGCTCAATTTAGCGAACCTATTCATCTGGAAAGGACGTGTCATGAAGTGCCCCAAGTGTGGCTACAACAGCTTTGATTACCTCGACAGCTGTAAAAAGTGTGGCAAGGATCTGGTAGAGTTCAAACAGCGCTACGGAATCAAAAGTGTTCTGTTCCCCGGTGCTACCGCGGCCGTTGCAACTGATCTGGCTCAAGATAGCGACGAGGCTTCGGAATTGGCCGCCGCGACGGCGCTCGGTGCTGCAGATGTCTCAGCCGCCGCCAAAGTTACGGAACCAGCGGATGACAGCGCCTCTGGAGACGATTTTGGTTTTGACTTTATGGGCGAAAGCAGTGAAGAAGAAGACCTCTCCTTTGATGAACTGTTTGAAGAGGCTCCGCAAGAAGACGACATGGAAGAGTCCCTTGACGCGCCTAAAACTGCGACCGGAACCGAAGCTGCAGAGGCACAGGAGAATGATTTTGCTTTCGACGTGCCCGAAGCCGATGACGACCTGGAAGACGACTTCGGATTTGATGCTGAGGATGCTGAGGCTCCGGATGCTGAACCGAAAAAAACCAAGGGATCTGCGGAGGGCCCCTCCGACCCTTTTGATTTACCGGAGTCTTCGCCAGTGGTGGGGGCTCCGGTAACCACTATTCCCGATTCAGCCTCAACGGCTGCTGAAGCTGAGGTTGCAACCTCCGTTGGAGAGCAGCGGCGGGTGGATGACCAGGCAACGATTGAAGAAGAAATTTCGCCTGAGTCTGCTGCAGAGACTTCGTTCGATGCATTTGATGTCGACCAAAGCCGGCTACAGTCGGTGTCTGAGGAAGCAGCAGTCGAAGCGGACGATGCAGGAGTCATGCCGGTGGTGCTGCCGGCATCTCTGGTTGGGCGCTTCGCTTCCTTTGTTTATGATGCGGTGATTCTCCTTGTCATTGGGCTGGGCTTCGTTGTTGCTGCCGAGCTTTCCATGTCCAGAGAAACCGGACCATTGCCAACCATGGACACGCTGATCGACCTGTCGGTCCCCTATTTTCTGGTACTGTTTTCCCTCACCTTCGGTTATTTTACCTTGTTTCATTTCCTCGCCGGACAGACCCCCGGCAAAATGCTGACCAGCTTGCAGGTCGAAACCAGTGACGGTGAGCCGCTAACTTTTTCTCAGGCATTTTTGCGCAGTGTCGGCGGCCTGCTCCAGCTTCTTCCCTTCGGTCTCGGCTATCTGCAGATCTTATTCAGCGGTGATGGTCGTGGCTGGAATGACCAGCTCGCGGGAACCCGCGTTGTCAAGGTTGCAGCCAAAAAATAACTTACCCCATTCTTAAAGCGATAAAGGACTCCAGGTCGGGGCATTTGATGAACTCATTGTGCTCAAGTTCCCAGGCGATGGTGGAGTTCGGCATCGGACCGTAGTCGTGGCCAGGATAGACCTTCGTCGTGGGCGCCAGTTTTTTCAGCCGCTGCAGGCTGGTGTAGAGTTGGCCCACGTCACTGCCGGGCAGGTCAGCCCGGCCGCAGCGGCTGACGAACAGGGTGTCGCCGGATATAATCGCATCTGTAGTGGCAAATACCACTGAACCAGGGGAGTGTCCGGGCGTGTACATGACGGTGATGGATGAATTGCCGATGGGCAGTTGCATTCCCTCCGTCAGTGGGATATCGGCACCGGCAACTGCATCCGGGTGAGCGGCAAGTTGAATAGCGCCGGCGGCCAGAATGTCGCCGTTGCCTATGATATGATCCTGATGACCGTGGGTGTTGAGTAACAGTCGTACCTTCACCTTACGGCTGGCAGCTTCATCAAGCACCAGCTGCGGGCGCATTGAAGGATCAACGATGGCGCCCTCGCGGGTTTGTGGACAGTAGACCAGATAGGAGAAGTTCTCCATATCACTTGTCTTGAGCTGGACGATTTCGAGGTCTACCATGGGTAGGTCACCGGTTCCTGTTTGCCGATGTGGCGGATTTCCATATCGATAACTTTAAAGTGATCGCCGGTTTTGTGAACCACCCATTCGTCTCCCTCTTCAGGGGGCTGGGGAAACTCGCGGGAACCCAGAAAAACGTCTTCATTGCCGATCATCCCCCACCAGTCGAGAGAGCCGGTCTGCCAGATCTTGGTCTTGAGAAAAAAGGCCATTGTTTCTCCTGTGTTTGACGGTAAGTGGTTGAGCCATGTGAACTTAACCCTTATAGTAGCAGAGTGAGTCAGGCCGCGACAACTGTGGATAATAGCTATTTGTTCAGTGGTGAAGATGGAGTCGAATAGCGGGGGAGATGGAGGGTTGAAGCAATGAAATTCACCAAAATGCATGGCGCCGGCAACGATTATGTTTATGTCAATTGTTTTGAAGAGCAGATTGATGATCCGGTGAGCCTGGCACAGCATGTTAGTCATCGCCATTTTGGTATTGGTTCAGACGGGCTGATCCTGATCTTGCCCTCTGATTGTGCGGACCTGCGCATGCGCATGTTTAATGCCGACGGAAGCGAAGCGGAAATGTGCGGTAACGGCATTCGCTGTGTTGCTAAATATGCTTATGACCATGGTCTGACGCAAAAAACCGACATCCGGATCGAGACCGGCCATGGTGTTCTTGGCCTTCATCTCTTTGTTGGCAGCGGCGGTCGGGTGGAGCAGGTGTGCGTTGCCATGGGGCGACCCGGTTTAACCCGGGCGACGCTACCAATGACCGGCCCGGCCAATGAGCAGGCCGTCAATGTCCCTCTTGATCTTGGCGGCCGCTCCCTCGAATTGACCTGTGTTTCCATGGGCAACCCCCATGCAGTGATCTATGTTGATAATGTGGAGCAGTTTCCGGTCACCGAGATTGGCCCACTGATTGAGCATCATCCCTGGTTCCCCAGGCGTACCAACGTTGAATTTGTCCAGATCCTCTCGCCGGTTGAGGTAATTCAACGTACCTGGGAGCGTGGCGCCGGTGAAACCCTGGCCTGCGGTACCGGCGCGGCAGCAGTGACGGTTGCCGGCGTGGTGACCGGACGGACCGAGGGCAGAATTACCAACCACCTGCGTGGTGGTGATCTGTCCATGGAGTGGATTGATGACGGCGAGGTGTTGATGACCGGTCCGGCGGTCGAAGTATTCAGCGGGATTTATGCCCCAGGCTAAAAAAAAGGTTACAGTATGAAAGCGGTACTTTTTGATCTGGATAACACGCTTTATGCACCAGGTTGTGATCTGTTTTCCTTGATTGATGTACGCATCAACCGCTACATGGAAGAGATTGCCGGTATTGCCCTGGCAGAGGTCGACGGGTTGCGGCGTCGCTATTGGCACGACTATGGAGCCACCTTACTGGGGCTGATTCGTCATCATAAGGTCGATCCGGAGGATTATCTCGACTACGTTCATGATGTGGATGTTGCCAGTTGTCTGGTCCCTGATCCTGCCCTGCGTGCTGTTCTCAAGGATTCCGGCATCCCCAGCTATGTCTTTACCAACGGTTCGCGTGATCACGCCGATCGGGTGCTGGGCGTTCTTGGTATCGCTGACCTGTTTGTCGATGTCTTTGATATCCGGATTGCCGAATACCAGCCCAAACCCAATCCCGACCCCTATCAGCAGGTGCTGGGGCGGCTTGCCCTGCAGGGACAGGACTGTGTGATGGTTGAAGATCAGCTGCAGAATCTGCAGACGGCAAAGGCTTTCGGTATGACCACCGTCTTGGTTGCTCCTCAAGGCCAAATTAGTGGCGATGTTTCCTGGGTCGACAGTCATCTTCAGGCAGTGGGTGACATCGCTCCCTTGCTCAGTCGTTGGCGTACCGGTTTCATTGATGGCTGATTCTGCCGCCTCATCATTACTGCTCGGCACCCATGTGTCGATTGCCGGAGGAATGGAACAGGCCTTTGCCCGTGCCGGTCTCATCGGAGCTACTGCCATCCAGGTGTTTACCCGTAATGCCAGTCGCTGGCAGGCTCCGCCCTTGACCGAAGATACCGTTGCGGCGTTTCGTACGGCCCGACAAGCAAGCACTGTGCGCTATGTTGCTGCCCATAGCAGTTATCTGCTGAATCTTGCCAGCCCCGATCCGGACCAGCGGCAACGCTCAATCCTTACCTGCCTGGACGAACTGGATCGCTGTCGACGGCTCGGGATCGAGTCACTGGTTATTCATCCCGGCTCGCACAAGGGGGAAGGGGTTACTGCCGGGTTGACAGCCTTGTGTCGAAGCTTTGAGCAGATTTGCCGGCAAGGCGGTAAAGAGGTAACTATCCTGTTGGAAAATACCGCCGGCCAGGGCCATTCCCTCGGGGCGTCGCTTGAGGAGTTGGCCTGGGCCCTTGAACGTCTCGAAACCGGCCGTTTCGGGGTCTGCCTGGATACCTGTCACGCCTTTGCTGCCGGCTACGATATCAGTACCTCAGGGGGGTATGAACAACTGATGGAGCAGGTTGACCGGTTGTTCGGTATTAAACTTGTGCAGCTCTTTCACTTGAACGATAGTAAAAACCCCCTGGGCTCCAGGGTGGATCGTCACGAGCATGTCGGGCAGGGGTTGATCGGCCTTGAGGGATTTCGGTGTCTGATGAAGGATCAACGCTTTGCCGATTGTCCCAAAATCATCGAAACGCCGCCGGGCGAAAGCAACTGTCACGATCTGGAAAATCTGGCCTTGTTGCGACAACTGGAGCAAGGATAGAATTGAATCATCAGCAAAGGGCAAATTATGCGGGCGGTAGTACAGCGGGTGACTCAGGCGGGAGTGACGGTAGCAGGGAAAAAAATCGCAGATATTGCTATGGGATTGCTGGTGTTGCTGGGGATTGAGCAGGGGGATCATGAGAAGGACGCCGCTTATCTTGCTGATAAAATTGTCGGCCTGCGGATTTTTGAAGATACTGCTGGTAAGATGAATCTGTCGGTTGTTGATATTCAGGCTGAGGTGTTGGTGGTATCGCAGTTCACCCTGCTGGGCGATTGTCGTAAAGGGCGGCGTCCCGGTTTCTCCAGCGCGGCGCCCCCGGAGCTGGCCGAACCCTTGTGCGATCAAGTTGCGACCCTGTTAAGGGAGCGCGGTATTAGGGTGCAAACGGGTGTTTTTCGGGCCGATATGGCGGTGGATCTGGTGAATGATGGGCCCGTGACCTTGCTCATCGATAGCAGAAAGTTGTTTTAGCTGGAGGGTAAAATGAGAAGACTGATCCTGATGGTCATTTTTTGTCTATCGCCAATGGTGGTGGAGGCGACCTTGTATTCCTGTCGTGACAGCGAGGGTCGCCTCCATGTGACCGATAATTTGCAGTCACTGCCGGATGAGTGTCGCGCTGATGTCCGTGAAATCGAGGCCGAAAACCCTGATAATCTGCATTTTGTTCCCGAAACGACCCCTCCTCCGGTAGTGGACACCCGCTCACGTTTTGAGATGGAATTGCTTGAACAACAGCGGCGTCAGCAGGAGCAGGAACAACGTGAAGAGCTCTTGATCAGTGAGGCACGGAGTTTGGTTAAGCGATTTGAGCAGGCCCAGCAGGATCGGCGTAATGCCATCAGGAGCTGGAGCTATGATTCGCGTGCGACGATTGAACGTGCGGTTGAGGACATGGCTGCTGCCCGCGACGGTAAACAGCAGTTGCTGACCACTCTTGGGCAGCAGCGGGTATCGATCAGGACCTCTGAACAGGTGCGGGCAATTCTGGAGCAGATCCCTGAACCTTGATCAGTGAACCGATTGGTGAAAAGATCTTCACTTGTTCTTGAGTAGTTCGTTGATGTGAGTACGAAGCCGCAAAAAGGCTTCATTGTTAATGGTACGAGTCTTTGCCAGATCAATCTCGATATCATGACTGATCCGCCCCGGATTCTTGTCAAACAACAGAATCCGATCACCAAGCAATAGTGCTTCGCTGACATCATGGGTGACAAAGAGGATGGTTGGAGCAAATTGTCGTCGCAGTTCCTGCAACAGACTCTGCATCTGCTCACGGGTCTGGGCGTCCAGGGCGGCAAAAGGCTCATCCATTAATAAGATACGGGGCTTCAGAATCATTACCCGCGCCAGAGCCACCCGCTGTTTCATCCCTCCCGAAATCTCACGCGGCAGATAGTCACCAAAACCGTTTAAGCCTACCAGATCAATAAAACGATCGACTTCAGATTGTTTCTGGCGTCGGCTTAAAGGAAGATTGGCGAGGCCGAAAGCGATATTTTCCCTGACCGTCAACCAGGGGAAGAGGGCATCTTCCTGAAACACCATGCAGCAGGCCGGACCTGAGTGAGGCATGGGTTCGCCATTGAGAAGGATATTGCCGGCGCTGGGTTTGATAAAGCCGGCCAGCAGTTTGAGCAGGGTCGATTTTCCACAACCGCTGCGACCAAGCAGGCAGACCAGTTCTTTTTGCGCAACCCTGAAGGAAAGATCCTCCAGGGCACTGATCTGTTCATTAGCATCTGAAATAAAACGCTTGGCCAGGCCTTTAACCTCAAGAATCACCGGTTCAGCAGACGTCTCCTGCCGAGAGTGAATAATCTGTAGATGGCTGCGGCTCATGTCATTCTCCTTGCGCTCTTGAAAAACAGGCGCAGGAGCAGGTGCAGCCCGGTATCGCACAAGCGACCGATCAGGGCAATCAGGATGATGCCGACGATGATGATGTCATTGCGCCCCAGCATGCGGGCATCCATGATCACCGCGCCGAGACCGTTGGGGACGCCGGTGAGCTCACCTAACACCAGATAGGCCCAGGAAATTCCCATCCCCAG
>RRYU01003986.1_pt1 | contig 72065 bp, 63 predicted proteins | sample 2162651 | NCBI WGS metagenome assembly RRYU01 (sample SAMN10267283, study PRJNA491782) | microbial mat metagenome | isolation source: biomat in the production well | place: Japan: Minami-Kanto gas field, natural gas well KTG3 | collected 2017-06 | reverse complement strand
GGGGGGGCATTTTGTGGCAGCCGGCAGTGGTCAAGGTGGATGGGCCACCTGCGCGCTGGCATTCCCGGCAGGGGTGGCAAGCACGAGGAATGATCCCTACCTAGCTCAACTGGCCGCGCGACTACTCGGCGAAATCAGCGTTGAGGGCAACACGCTTCGCGAATCACTCGGGGAGATTGGCTGGGTTTTAGACCAGCGAGTGGGCCAGGACCTGACCATGATTCTGCTCAGCGGCCCCAGCGAGGATCTTTTCCAGCTCCCGGAAGTCATCCAGGGGATGTTCCAGTATCGCGCCGCATTCAATGAAGCCGATTTGAAACGGGCAATAGCAGCCCTAGAAACAGATCAGCAGCGATGGGAACGAAGCGCTGAACTCAATCTTCGCAGTCAAATGGCCGCCCTGCTCTATGGGAGTCATCCCTATGGCCTTGGTTCGGGCAAGCTGGCCAAAGGAACAGTCAACCCCACAAAACTCGCTGCCTTTCTAAACGAGCGATACAGTCCGGCGGTGGTTCAAATTGTCGTGGCTGGAGATCTCAAAGCGAATGAGGAAATGCTTCGCTGGTTGCCCATGTTGAACAGGCTCACAGGTCCTCTTCCAAAATTCTCCACCTGGCCCGAACCTCGATGGGGATCGGGGCAAGTGCTTTCCGAGAAGCGCGCCCCCATGGAGCTTCTGCTGGCGCAGATGCCCGGCCTTCCTCCCAGTCACGAGAAAGCTCCCTTCCTTGCGCTTTCGGGAGGACTCATCCAGTTGCTCTGTGAATCGGATATTCGAGACGCTCGCCTGGCCATGGTGGTGAGTGCCTGGTATCGATTTAACGCCGTGGGACCGAGCCATCTTGAGATCGCGATTCGCGGACTCGCCCCTGGTGCGCGCGACAGAGTTGAGGCGGTGCTTCGGCGCATTGTCGATCGAGTACGTTCTGGCGAGTATTCAGAGTTTGCTGTGGTTAGCGCGAAGGATCGAATCGTCGAGAGAATGGTCGAACATTCTTCGCAGGGGCAGGGGCCTGATTCATCCAAGCTCAGTTCATTGCTCAGCTGGACCGAAGAGACCGCCAGACAGGAAATGCTCCTGCGCGATTTGCGCGCGGATTTCTCAAGGCGAACGATGGAAACTAAGCCCGCCGAAATCGCAGAGTTCGCCAGGGAGTGGTTGAAAGACGAAAGGATCCTCATCGGAATACTTCCTGCGGAATAGAGCGCGCCCGGCATTTTTCATTGCGTGCATTTTCCCATCGACTAGACTGGAAATGAAGTCTTGCCTGAGGAGGATCCCTAATGATGCGCGCCATTCAGATCAGCTTCCTGATAATCAGCACCCTTTTCCTGTTCGCCTGCAGTTCCCATCTCAAGTCTATGGAGAAGCCCGACGACGATATCATCGCCGCCCGGGCCGACTATGACAGTGAGTGGAATGAGGCCATCGAGCTTCAGGAGATTCACAAGGGCATGAGTCCTGCCGATGTGTACTTTTCCTGGGGACGTCCTGAACATCGTTTCCGCACCGGCGAACGGGAACGCTGGATATTCATGTTCGAGGGGGATGGCGATCAACCTGATCGAGTGGTGTGGCTGCACTTTGAAAATGGCAAACTTAAAAAGTGGACGGTGGATCGTGGCTTCATGGAGTTTGTCAATCCATCGACCATCGATGAAGGCTTTAGTACCGGGCGCCCCACGGGCCAGGAGACCGGAAAGTAGCCTGGGTGGGGCTTTTGCGGCACCCAGGGTCCATTTAGAGGCGGTTTTCCGGGCTTTTCCGAAGATTTTGCTAGACAGTTTTTCAGACTTGGCATAATTACGGTTCAGGGGGCAATCCACCCCAAACCTACCCGAACACCGGAAAGGCGGTGTATTTCATGACCAAGTCTGAGCTGATCAATGCCGTTTGGAGTCACAAGGAGTTGAGCTCCGAAGTGACCAAGAAGGCGGTCTCCGAGATCGTCGATTGCACCTTCGACGTGATGGGCAAGACCATCAAGAAGGACAAGCGTTTCAGCTATCCTGGTTTTGGCACCTGGACCGTCCGCAAGCGCAAGGCCCGCACCGGCCGCAACCCTCAGACGGGCGAAACCATCAAGATCGCGGCCAGCAAGACCGTGGGTTTCAAGCCGTCCACTCAGCTCAAGGGCAAGCTCTAGTACCCGCCCTAGCCTCTGAAGGAGCCGTCCCGCTTGGGGCGGCTTTCCTCATTTTCGGACACTCTCTCCCTAAACTGACCCCTGGCGAGGGCGACCCCACTCAGATGATGAAAGTGGAGTCCTTTGGATCTATTGAAATAGAAGCACTTAGCAACAAAATTCTGGGAACTTCCTTTTGGCACGCGGCTTGATATAGACATCACAGAGAGAGACGCATTCCCCCCCCAAGATTTCGAGCGGGTCACCCACCAACCCGCTCGTTTTTTTTTGCTTCCGCTTTGCCGGACTCCCGCTAAACTGCCCGCATGCCCGAAATCACCTCAGATGAATTGCGCCCCCCCTGGCTTCTCGGATTCGATGGTCCCGAGCCTCAGGACGATTTCCTGCGCCTGCTCGAACGCCATCCACCGGCGGGGATCCTCTTTTTTCGCGATAATCTTCCCCGCCGCGCCGCTTCCATCGAGCCTCTCAAGCGCAAGTTAGAGCATGCCGCGGGGCGTCCTCTGCCCGTCTTCCTGGATGAAGAGGGTGGATGGATTCAGGTGAGCGGCAATCGCCCGGCCTGGCCTTCGCCACGTGCCCTGGCCATGGCTGGCACCGACACCCTGGAGCGCATGCATAAGACCCTGGGGCGGGTGTGCTCATCGTTTGGCGTTACGGTGGTGATCGCCCCCCTGGCCGACCTGGACGATGGTGCGCAGAATCCCGTGATCGGCACCCGCTCCTTCGGGCCCGATCCCGAGGAATGCTCCCGTGCGGTGCAGGCATCCATGAATGGCCTCAAAGCGGGCGGCGTTTTGCCCGTGGTGAAGCACTTCCCCGGTCACGGAGACAGCAGCGAAGACAGTCACCTTACCCTTCCGCAAGTTCCTGAAGATCGTAGCGAGGCGCTTCGGCCTTTCTGGCGTGCAATCCGCCTGAAAGTGCCGGGTGTCATGACCGCGCATCTGAGATTGGGCGATAACCCCACTCCGGCAACCTACCGCGAGGACATCGTTCGCGGAGTTTTGCAAGATGAAATGGGATACAAGGGCCTCGTGATGACCGATGCCCTCGAGATGAAGGGTGCCCAGACTATACCCCTGGAAGAGCAGGGTGTGGCCGCGCTTCGAGCAGGGCATCACCTGCTGACCCTGGCCCGGTGGCGCCCGGAGTATGATCCCATGCTCGATGGTGTGATCGAACACGGCGAAGAGCTCAAGGCCCACATTCGATTGGCCTGGCGACGATGGGATCGCTTCCTCGCCCAGCAAAGCAGTCCGGCTGCAGAGCACTTGGGTGAAGAAGAACTCGAGGAGCGATTGGGAGAGATCCGTCGAGGCGCTCTTTTCCGTCCCGACGGCGGTGAGCCCACAGGCTTGGGCCTGGATCGTATTGCCATAGAGTTTGGGCCACTGGGATCTTGGGATCAGGAAGACTACATGCGGGAACTGGCGCGTTTTCCCATGCACATTCTGAACTCGGATACGCGACTCAAAACCGGCGAGGGTTATCTCTACATCGGACGAACGGCCCCGAGCGCCACGCGCATCGAGGAGTTGCACGAGCGCGCGACCATCGGCAGCACTCCACCCATTCTACTGGCCGGCCCCTGGGGCTGGATGGGACGCCGATTGAATCGGCAACTGGCCACCCACGACACGAGTCCCCCCGGAATAGGCGAACTGGTTCGAATGGGTCGCATGGCAGATGGCACCTCGCCTTGACAGGGTCCTCTCGATTCCTTTCACTCCCTGAGTCCCCAAACCGGTAGGTCTTCCATTGAAGCGTCGTTTCGCCGCGATTCTGTTGCTAGTTCTGGCTGTGCTGTCATCCGTGGTCATCGTTTATGTCATTCGCGGTGAGCAAAACTCACGGGGCGGCAAGCTCTATCCCTACGATCCGCAGAAAATAGAAACGCTGGATATCATTAGCCCCGAACAACGCTCGCGATTGACTTTCGTAGATGGCGAGTGGGCGCTGACCGCGCCGGTTCGGGATATCGCAGAACGCGATCTCATGCTCAGAATCTTCGGCGTTCTCCACGCGGAAAAATGGCCCAACACGGTCGGGCTTCTTGCCGATTTCAATCTGGATGATCTTGGACTTGAACAGCCCGATCTGGAACTGTGGCTCCATCGAAAATCGGCCGTGGACACTTTGCGCTTCGGTAGCCTGGATCCGTCCACCCAGAGGCTCTGGGCCATCGCCAGTTGGTCCGATTCCCTGCTACAGGTGCCAACCCTGCTCCGCACCCATTTCCTGCGTAATCGCTACGACTTGACCGACAAACGTCCCGTGCTCATCGAACGCGCCCTGGACGTAAAATCCCTGCAGGTGGAAAACGATCACGGCGCTTATGTCCTGCGCCGAAATGAATTCGGATGGGAAGTTCTCGCGGGGGATGTCTTCCCCGCCGACCAACTCAAGGTGCTGAGCATGCTTACCACGATTTCCGGAGGTAACATTCTGGACTTCCTCGATGGCGAAGGTCCGCGGCCACTGGATCTGGTCGATTCCTCGCCCCTGGCCATCGTGGAACTCTATCTCGAAGGAGAGACCCAGGCGGAACGTTTGCAGATCGGCCGTGAGTTTCATCAGCTCTATCTGTGCAGCAATCCCCGGCGCGGAAGTCCTTTCCTGCTCGATTCACTCACCTGCGCTCCACTTTTTTCGCCGCTCACAGCCTACCTGCCCGACAAGCTTTTCGAGATTCTCCCGGGCCGTATCGAGTGGATAGCCAGCGGTGTGCATCGAGTGGAAACTTCCGAGGGAGCGGAAAAGGTCTGGCTCGACGAACATGGCGAAAGATTCGAGCTTCGGCGTGTATCGCAGATCATTGCCTTCCTATCTGAAATCTCCACCGAGCGCGTGGAAGCTTTGAAGCCGCGTCTGGATCAGCTTGAACGTTGGGGACTCGATGATCCGGAAACAGTGATTACCTTTGCTGAGCGTGGACGAGAGCTGAGTGTGGAGATAGGATCGCCTCGTGAAGGGCGGCGATATTTCCGGCGATTGGACTATCCCATCGTCTACAGTTTGCCCCAAGAAGCTCTTGTACTCCGATGGCCTACTGCAGAGGCCCATTGACCCAACACATCTATGGATTTATGCTGCGGCCCTGCTTAATTTGAGTGCCCGGAGGGTCAATCCCTCGCCCCCTCCAGGAGGACGAATGAGTCAGCCCAATCCCCAGAATCACGGCCTCAGCGTGGACGTGCTAACCACGACCATGGACAAGGCCGTCAACTGGGCGCAAAAGAATTCACTCTGGCCCATGCCCATGGGTATCTCCTGCTGTGCCATCGAAATGATGTCCACGGTGGCCAGTCGCTACGACATGGCTCGCTTCGGTGCGGAGGCCATGCGCTTCTCACCGCGTCAGAGCGACATGATGATCGTGGCTGGAACGCTAACCAACAAGATGGCTCCCGTGGTCCGGCGCATCTATGATCAGATGCTCGAGCCCAAGTACGTCATCGCCATGGGTACCTGCCTTTGCACGGGCGGCATGTTCGACAGTTACTCGGTGGTGCAGGGTCTCGATCGTATTCTGCCGGTAGACATTTACCTCCCCGGTTGCCCTCCGCGTCCGGAAGCCTTGCTCGATGCATTGCGCAAACTGCAGGCGGGTGTGGTGGATCGGCAAAGTCTGCGCGACGCGCCTCGTGAACAGTTCGAACCCACCATCGATGTGGGGGTGATCAAGACAACGCTGGAGCCCAGCCGCGAAGGCACCATGATTTTGAACATGGGACCGCAGCATCCGGCCACCCACGGCGTCTTTCGCATCGAACTTGAAATGGACGGCGAAACGGTGGTGAAGGCCAAGCCGCATGTGGGTTACCTGCATCGCAGCTTCGAGAAAATCGCCGAGGAAAAGACCTATCACAACTATCTGCCCTACACCGACCGGCTCGATTACCTGAGCCCGCTATCCAACAACGTGGCCTATGCCATGTCCGTGGAAAAACTGGTGGGGCTCGACATTCCTCCGCGGGCCACTCGCATTCGCACACTGGTTTCTGAGCTGGCTCGCATCAGCGCGCACATGGTGGCCATCGGTACCGGCGCCCTCGACCTGGGTGCTTCGACCATTTTCTTCTACACTTTCCAGATGCGTGAGATGCTCTACGATCTTTTCGAAGAGCTCACAGGCACGCGCCTTACCACCAGCTATACGCGAATCGGCGGCGTGTCCCGCGATCTTCCCGGTGGATGGCTCGGCAAGGTGAGTCACTTCCTCGATGAACTTGACCGCAGCATGGACGACATCGAGGGGCTGCTCAATCGCAACCGTATCTGGCTTGATCGAAACGTCGGCGTGGGTGTGATCTCTCCCGAGATGGCGCTGAGCTACGGTCTTACCGGACCCAACCTGCGCGCGTCAGGCATTGTCTTCGACAAACGCAAGAGCGATCCCTATCTGGACTATGCCGACTTCGATTTCGATATCGTCACCGGCAAGCACGGTGACTGCATGGACCGCTACCTGGTGCGCATGGCCGAGATTCGCCAGAGCACGAGCATCGCGCGGCAGGCCCTGGCCAGCATGCCAGACGGTCCCATCACCAGCGACAATCGTGACTACGTGCTGCCTGAAAAAGAATTGGTCTACAGTTCCATGGAAGAGCTGATCCATCACTTCAAGCTCATCTCCGAAGGCATCAAGCCGCCCCTGGGTGAAGTCTATTCGACCATTGAAGCGCCCAAGGGAGAGTTGGGTTTCTACATAGTGAGCGATGGCGGCCCGCATCCTTATCGCCTGAAGATTCGCAGCCCAAGCTTCAACAATCTTTCGATCACTCGCAAAGTTCTCGAAGGCCAGATGATCGCCGATGTAGTGGCCATTGTCGCGAGCCTGGACCCTGTCATGGGAGAGTGCGACCGCTGATGCCTGAGAAGATTCACATGAAATTCAATGGGCGTGAGGTGGAGGCTGAAGCCGGGACACCGCTTATCGACTTGTCGCAGGAGTTGGGCGAGGAGATTCCGCACTTCTGTTATCACCCCGGTATCGGAGTGGACGGCAATTGTCGTCTCTGCCTTGTGGAACTTGAGGGCGCACCCAAGTTGGTGCCCGCTTGTACGCTCAAGGCCGGCGATGGCATGGAGGTTCGTTCCAATACCGAAAAGGTCGTGAAGGCACGGCAGGGAGTATTGGAGTTTTTGCTCATCAACCATCCCCTGGATTGTCCCATCTGCGACAAGGGTGGCGAGTGTCCGCTTCAGGATTACACGCGCCTGCATGGATCCGGGCACAGTCGCATGGGCGATGGCAAGAACCTGGGCAAGAAGCACCACAGCTTGGGTGAACACATCATGTTTGATTCCGAGCGTTGCGTTACCTGCACCCGATGTGTTCGCTTCATGAGCGATGTGGCCGGTCGCGACGAACTCTATGTTCGCCATCGCGGCGACAGAGCCATGATCAGCGTGTTCCAGGATGGATCCATCACCAGCGGATTCACCGGTAACTTGGCTGACATCTGCCCCGTGGGCGCGCTCACGAGCAAGGGATTTCGTTTCGAGGCAAGGCCCTGGGAACTTAAAAAAGTCGAGACCGCCTGCGGTGAATGCTCGCTGCATTGTGCCGCCTCGAGTTGGTGGAAGAATGACGAAATCAAACGCATGACTCCCGACATGGATCATGCGGTCAATGCCTGGTGGATTTGCGACCGTGGGCGCTACGGATATCCCCAAGCCGATGGCGATAGCCAGTACCTGGTTCGCCGGCAAGGTGAGAGTGTTTCCGTGAGTGCGGCCGAGGCGAGAGCCCGTGCCGCCGAACTCATGGCCGCGGCCGGATCCGGTGCGGCAGTCTTGGCCGGCAGCCGGGCCACGAATGAAGAGCTTGCGGCCATCGCGAATCTTCAGAGCGAAATGAACGGTAGAATCAGCCCCTTCATTTCTCTTCCGGAACGCGAATTCGTGGAAGCCGTGAGCCATGCGGGTTTGGAATTGGAAGACCTCTCAGCTCTCGACGATTTCGATCGAGCCGTGGTCTTGGGCGCAGATCCCGAGTTGAGCCATCCCATTTTCGGTTTGCGCCTGGCTGCGCCGGGTGGACCGGCCGTGACCTTGGTGCATCAGGGTGAGGGCGCGCCGCCATCTGATTTCACTCGCAAGTGGGAGCGCGTGAATGAGGATCCTGTGGCCTGGGTTTCGGAAGATGCGAAGCCGGGAGATGAGTCCATGCTGGTGGCCATACATGGCGAACTTCTTCGCAGTGGCGGCCTGAGCACGGATCTGATTGATCGCCTCAAAGCCAGGCCCGGAAAGACTCGCGTGATCGTGCTGCTTGAGGGATTCAATCGTCGCGGGCTCATGTCGCTAGGCGATAATGGCTCTTCGCTCTTCGAGGCTCTCGAGGCCGGTGAAGTGAACACGCTTCTACTCTTCGGTCTGGATCCCGAGGTGGATCTCGCAGGCGTGGAAGAATGGGAAGAGAAGCTGTCCAAGGCGGGTAAGATCATTCTGCAGAGTCATGGAATGGAAGCACTGGAATCATCGGCTGAAGTGGTGCTGGAGCGCCGCAGGGCCGTGGATCTTGAAGGCAAGATCACCAACACCTTCGGCCTGGATCGAACCTTGAAAAGCTGGCAGCCTCTGGCCGGCTTACGCCAGAAAGATCTCGATTGGCTTTCGGCCATTCGCGAGGAGGTGGCCTCATGATCGTCGATCGCCCGAATCGAAAAAACCTCTTCGAGCGTCTCTACTTGCCGGCCATCTTCGGAGGCCTGGCCATCACCTTGAAGAACATGTTCCACAAGTCGGTGGTGCTGAGCTATCCCGAAACCAAGTGGTCGGTACCCAGCGGCTATCGCGGTTTGCCGCGTTTGGTCATGGGGGAAGACGGCATCGAGAAGTGCGTGGCCTGCAAACTCTGCGAAGTGGTTTGCCCGCCGAGAGCCATCACCATTAAGATCGGCGAGTTCCGCGACCAGGACATGCGCGAGCGCGTGCCCGAGGAATTCGATATCGACATGGGGCGCTGCATCAACTGCAGCTATTGTGAAGAGGCCTGCCCCAAGGAAGCCATCGTCATGAGCGATGTCTATGAAACGGCCGCTTACAGTCGGGAAGAACTGATCTTCGACAAAGAAAAGTTGCTCAGCGACTACGAACAGTTGAAAGTGGAGGCCGCGCGGAAAGCGGTGGGGGAGTAGAGACTCTTTCACTTCTGGAAGCGTCCGCATCCGGTTTGTGTCATACAACGCACGAGGTACGTGCAAGCATCTTGTCTTAGTGACGACTGGGGGCCATCGTGCGTTTATCGCTATGCCTTCTCATGGCACTGCTGCTTGTTTTCCTTGGATGTTCGGATTCGCCGACGGAGAATCCCTATATTCCTCCCACCTCGCTTCTCGCATCGATTGCCATCGGGCCGGAGGGTGGAGTCCTGCAGATGGAGGATTTCAGTCTCGAAGTTCCGGCGGGGGCTTTCGGGTCCGAATCCGAACTGAAGCTCTACACATTCACCGATGAGTTCCCTGCCGAAGGGGGCGCTTCAACGGGACTGTTCCGCGTTTCCGGCCTTCCCAATGATTTCCAGATGCCATTAACGGTCAGGCTCAGGGTCACCGAAAACTCGGATGATGCCGCCGAAGCTCTGCTCCTGCTTGGATCGGATGTCTTTGTCAAGACCCTGCAGGACGACTCGGCGTCCTGGAGCCCACTGGAGGCCGAGCTGTCCGACGGTTTTCTCAGTGCGGTCCTGCCGGCTCTTCCATCCGGAAGAGATTCGGAAAGGGATTTCGAGTACTTCGACCTTCCCCTGGGCGGGACCTTCTACTACTCGAGCCTAGAATCAGGACCTGGGCATTTCAAGATCTACTATCCTACGGGCATGCAGGCGCCAGCGGACAATCTGGCCGACTATCTGGAAACGGCCTACACCGTTTTTTCCGGGATGGGTTTCAGCTATGCAGCACGCGACCGCTGGCCTGTGAGGGCCATTGTTCAAGCACTTCCCTCAGGGCGAAGCGGCGAAGCTGTGCCTTCGATCTGGGGTGATAACTACAGCTCACTGCGATTCAGCACCTCGCAACTGCCCAATGCTGATGTCATGCGAGTGACGGCCGGTCACGAGTTCTTCCACATCATCCAAGCTTTCTATGATCCGCGGGGCGACTACGCAAAAGCCACCGAGGCCTCGCCGCATTTATGGTTGGACGAAGCTTCGGCGGTCTGGGCCGAAGAACTTTTTGCGGGTGGTGTGAACTATAGTTCCAGTTCCCGTAATGGATTGCTCATGGAACCCTTCGAGGGCCTTCAGGCTGGGCTCGATGGAAACGCCGGATGGCATGGCTATGGCATGTCGGCGCTCATCAAGTATCTGGTCTCCAAGAACGGCGACGTGGTTCTTCGTTCCATCTACGACCAGATCGTGGCCGGAGCTCATCCCATCGTGGCCATCAAATCGGTGCAAGGCGATTTCGACGGATGGCTGAACGATTTCTTCCTAGAGTATTTCTCAGGGGTGCTCTATGGCTCCGACGAAATACCGTTCATGATAGCCGGAAATGTAGGCGAGTGGTCCATCGATGCACCGGATGACACCCTGAAGACCTTTACCAAGCACGATCCGGCCCTATCCGCATGCCTATTCAAGATTGTCCTGGACAATGAGGATTTCAGCCCCCTGACCCGCGCCGAGATCACCCTCGAGGGCGATGGTCCGGCCATGATCAATGTCTTCAAGTACAACAACAGTACGGGCGCCACCTTGCTGGATAGCGGGGAGGAGACCGTTGTGGTGGAGAACCTCAAGGATCTGATGGACGACAACCACTGGATCATCGTCATGGTCACGGCCATGCATGAGGACGCTCCCCATTTCATTGCCACCGAAGAGCACGAGACGACGATACAGCTGAGAGAAGAGGGGATCCTGGACGTTCTGAAGCGTTCACAGGGGATCTTCTACGAGGCACGAATAGATGGCGGCACCCACACCTTCATGTATACGAGCCCGGACACCACTTACTTCATCGTGGACCAGAACAATCTTCCGGACGGAAGCGCGACCATGATCCCCGGCGATATCTTCGATGGTCCCTGGCCGGCCCTGTCAATCTCGGGTCGCTACTTCACGAGCTATATCAGCTATAGCACTGGCACCGGTACCTGGGACTGGGGAATGAGCGGCACATTCAGCGCCGATGGCCGGGTTCTGCAGAACGTGAGTGTCTTCGGCGAAGGCAATTTCGCTGGTAACAACACCATCACCTGGGGCTTCAACCTTCATAACCTAGCTTTCGTTTGTTGCGACGACTTCGATGAGGATAGCTGCTCCTTTCGATGGCGAAGCCTGGGAAGCGGATACATCAGCGACCTGAACTATCACCAGAGTTTCAACGTTCCGTTGGAGGACGGCAGCATCGGCGTGGCTGTGATCGATTATTTCGACTCAAACTGGATCTATCCGGTCGCCGAGTTCTCGTTCAGCCAACATTGATCCGGTGACGATAGCCAGGCGATAAGGAAGGCAAGCCACAGCTTGCAAGGCTTTGCGCGATCGCTAATACTCGGGCCATGACACGTCCTCCGCGCATGCGCCCGGTTTTCCGGCTTCCCGTTCCCGGCGCCGGCCGCCAGGTCTTCGATCGGCTTGCCGAAAAGCTTGACCAGGAAGATACGAAGTTCGTGGGGCAGGTGATGGTGCCAAACGCCTATCTTCGTCACGCCGATAAGCATAGCCGACTGCTATCACCCCACCTCAATCTTCAACTTCGCGACGATGGAAAAGGCATGCGCCTGCATGGCCGATTCTCTCCCCGTCCCAATGTGTGGACGGGTTTCATGGCCCTCTTTTTCCTCATCGGAATGCTGGGTTTGACCGGCTTGGTTTATGGCCTTGCTCAAATGACTCTGGGTGGATCCCCTTGGGCAATCTGGGCCGCACCTGCATCCATTGCGCTGATCGGATTCATCTACGGCGCCGCCTTCATCGGCCAGGGTCTCAGTGGCGGCGAAATGTACGAGCTTCGGGCATTTGTGGAAGCTGCCGTGCGGGAGTCCGAGGGGAGTCGAACTTAGGGCCGGATCTCCGTCATCAGGCTAGCCATTCGGCTCAATCTCACGATTGATATTTCCTGCGAGACTGGTAAACTCCGCCCGTCTGATTTCCATCGAATCGAGGAGGCTTATCGTGCTGAAGAGACTCATGGCCCTTGCGCTGTTGTTGTCGTTGGCACTGCCCGCATGGGCCGACGATGCTCCGGGTATCAAGTTCCGGGTTATCGTTGGCGAGTTCGAAAACAAGGCCAATCACGGCTGGTATCACGGACCCAATCCGGGAAGTGGAATGGCCGACATGCTCATTACCGAGTTGGTCAAGAGTGGCAAGTTCCGCGTTTTTGAACGCGCGGCCCTGGACGAGTTGCTCAAAGAGAAGAATCTGAGCATGTCCGATCTTGCAAATCCCGGCACCGCCACCCAGCAGAAGCTCGAAATTGGCGACATCCTCGTGAAAGCGACCATCACGGAGTTCGGATACAAGAAGAGCGATACCGGTGGCACCCTCAAGAAGTTCGGTGTCAAGGCCGGCGTGGGCAACTACAGCGGGCGCGTGGCGGTGGATCTGCGTCTCATCCACATCGGAAGCTCGGAAGTGCTCTGGGCCGATTCCGTGGATAAGAGTGAATCATCCAAGTCGCTCAGTTTGGGCACCCGCGATTTCAGTTTCGGTGACCGCGACGCTTTCGATGACCATGTGGTCGGCAAGGCAACGCGCAAGGTCATCAACGCCATTGTTGAAAAGCTCGAAGAGCAGGTGGCGGCCTTGCCCTGGCAGGGCATCATGATTACCGCCGATGACTTTCTGTTCATCGATGGTGGCACTGAGCTGGGTATCAAGAGCGGAATGAAATTCGACGTGAAGCGCAAAACTAAAGAAGTGAAGCACCCGAAAACAGGCAAAGTTCTCAAGGTCATCTACGAAACCGTCGGTGTGGTCAAGGCTACGGAAGTTGAAGATGGAATCACCACGGTGGAGGCAGTGTCGGGCAGCGGATTTGAAACCGGTGATACTGTAGAGATCAAGGACTAGCCGCTTACCGCTAACCGCAAGTAACTAGGAGTTTCCATGGAATATCGTCATCTCGGCCGCTCAGGTCTTCGCGTATCCGCCCTTTCTTTCGGCTCCTGGGTCACCTTTGGTCCACAGCTGGACGACAACCTCGCCCATGATTGCATGAAAGCCGCTTTGGACGCCGGTGTGAACTTCTTCGATAACGCCGAGGTCTATGCCGCCGGTCAGAGCGAAGTGATCATGGGCCGCGTGCTCAAGAAGGCGGGCTGGGATCGCAAAGACTTGGTTATCTCGACCAAGATATTTTGGGGCGGACAGGGACCTAACGATCGAGGACTCTCGCGCAAGCACCTACTCGAAGGCGTTGATGCAGCACTCGCTCGCTTGCAACTTGACTACGTGGATCTTGTCTTCGCGCATCGTCCCGACATCACCACACCCATGGAAGAAACCGTGCGGGCTATGAGCTATCTGGTGGACACGGGCAAGGCCTTTTATTGGGGCACCAGCGAGTGGTCGTCCGAGCAAATTCTCGAGGCCTACCACATCGCGCGGCGTGAGCATCTTGTGCCACCGACCATGGAGCAGCCCGAATACAGCATGTTCAAGCGCGATAAAGTGGAGAGCGAATTTGCCGGACTTTATGAGAAGATCGGCCTGGGTACGACGACCTGGAGTCCCTTGGCCAGCGGTATTCTTACGGGTAAATATTCGGGCGGCGTTCCCGACAACAGCCGAATTACCTTGCCCGGTTACGAATGGCTGCGAGAGAGCTTTGAAAGCGAAAAGGGTCAGGCACGAATTGCCAAAACCGAAGAGCTGCGGCCAGTGGCCGATGAACTCGGTTGTACGCTGGCACAGCTGGCCATCGCCTGGTGCGTAAGTAACCCCGACGTAAGCACGGTGATTACTGGCGCCAGCAGGCCTGAGCAGATTGAAGAGAACATGAAGTCACTTGATGTGGCCGAGAAACTCACGCCGGAGTTGCTCGAACGCATCGACGGCATTCTCGGCAACAAGCCTGAGCCTGAAAAGGATTGGCGGGGGTAAACGATCGATCCCGCGACATGAAGCCGGCCTGTACACGTGTATTGGCCGGTTTTTTCGTATGAACCACGGCCGATTCTGCGCTTTACGAAAACAGCGAATTCGAATGCCTTTGTGGGCTTGCCTACACAATATCGACACCCTGGAATACATTTTCCCCGAGATCTGCTAAAATGTTTGCAGTTTCTGAGGTGACTTTTGAGGTGATTTGAGGAAGGGGAGATTCCAATGCTCAGATTCGCGAACCTGCTTGCCTTCAGCGCCATTCTTCTTGCCGGCTCCGTGGCTTTCGCCACTCCATGTGATCTGCCGGGCTACGGTGACACGAGTTCCTTCCCGCCACCCTGCCCGGAGGGCTATCAGGGTCCCATGGCGATCATCGACGGACTGCCTCCGGGCACGACCATCGAAATCCAGGCCACACTGCGGGACTTCCTCATTCAATTCGAAGAGCCGGGTGGATCCCTCGGAGGTCATCGTCAGGTTTGGGACGCCACCCTCGTCATGGACATGACCGGCACAGGCGATCTGGCCGGATTCACACGCCACATCGAGATGCCCACATTGGGCGAGACGCACACCGGTCCGCGCATTCCGGGCGAACCTCTGCAGGATTTCGACACGGATCTTTTCCAGCTTCAGGGGCAAATATTGGGAGATCCCGACTTTGACAACCTCGTGGTCTTCGCGGGACAGAGCATGGGGCTTCCCTGTCCGGGACACTGCACGGTGGCCCAGCTTCCAGGTGGCGACTGGAACGTGGACAGCTTTTTCGACATCACCTATCAGATCGAGTTCACCGGCGCGCCTGGCAGCGCCCTGGACGGCCTGATGGGCGCGACACCCGGGAGTGATCGCTTCGTCATGGGCGAGCCCCTCATTCCCGAAGATACATTCTGTGTGCTCCCCGATAACGGCGGCGGCACCGTGGATTTCCCGCCCGACTGCCCCGACGGCTACGTCGGCACCATGGTTATCATCGACGGGCTGCCCGCGGGCACGACCATCGAGATCGACGCCAGCCTGAGGGATTTCATCGTGACCCTGGAGGGCCCCGGTGGAATCCTCGATGGCGAATTCCAGATCTGGGATGCGACCCTCGTCATGGACATGACCGGCACCGGCGATCTGGCCGGATTTTCACGGCACATGGAATTTTTCGCTTCGGGCGAAACGAACACCGGCCCGCGAGACGGCCGGCCCGATCCCTTCCAGGAATTCCTCAACGAATTGATGCGGATGAACGCGGAGAAGTATGGAGATCCCGATTTCGGAATCATCAAGGTTTCGGCTGGGACCGAGCTCGGTCTTCCCAGCCCCGGCCATACGATCCTGTCTCCGCTTCCCGGCGGGAATTTCAACGTGGATAGTTTCTTCGACATCACCTACGAGTTTGAGTTCGAGGGGGCGCCCGGCAGCGCCTTGGAGGGATTCGCAGGAACGACAACGGGAACCGATCGCTTCATCGCGGGATCCGAATACATCCCCGACGAGTCCTGCAATCTTCCGGATGACGGCAACGGCTCGGTGAATTTCCCACCCGAGTGTCCGGATGGCTACAAGGGCGAGTTGAAGGCTGTGGAGGGCCTTCCTCCGGGTACCATCATCGCCATCGAAGCGGCGCTCAAGGATTTCGGCAACATCAATCGCACGCCCATCAATCGACTCGGCGCCGAAGGGCAGACCTGGGACGCAACCCTCCACATGATCATGACCGGCACCGGGGACCTCGCCGGATTCCAACGTGAGATTCAGATGCCCGTGTCGGGTGAAACCGAAACGGGTTGGCGAGGCGAGGGGGACATCCAGTCATTCTCCAGTGAACTCGTTCACCTGGAAGGACTCATCAGCGGGGATCCGGATTTCGACCTCCTCGCTCTGCGCGCGGGTGGCGACTTCGGGCTGCCCAGTCCGGGACATAGCGTCCTGACGAAGTTGTCCGAGGACAATTGGCAGGTGGACAGCTTTTTCGACGTCACCTACGAGATCGATTTTGTCGGAGCTCCCGGCAGCATCCTGGACGGTTTGGCCGGAACGACCCTGCGCACGAGCCGCTTCGAAATCGGCAACGTGGGACTGGTGGCCGTCGAGGAATCGACGCCGGTCTTCGGTTTCGCCCTATTCGCGAACGCGCCTAATCCCTTCAATCCGGTGACGAAGATCAGCTACTTTGTGCCCGAGGGCGGCGGCCAGGTCCGGCTTGACATTTTCGATATCGCCGGTCGTCGCGTGCGCATGCTAGCCGACGAGTTCCAGAGCGGCGGGTTGAAGACCGTCCAGTGGGATGGTAGGAACGAAGAGGGTGTCGGCGTCTCTTCAGGAGTCTATTTCTATCGGCTTAGGGCGACCAAGTTCAGCGAGGCGCGCAAGATGACGGTCTTGAAGTAAATGTTGGGCGCTTGAAGCTGGGATCGCAAAAGGTTCCGGTCGATCTAAACAGCGAGCTTGGGAGCGCTATGTCGCTTCCGCTTATCTTGACATGGAATACTCCGTGTTATGCTCGTTCCGGCTTCCTATACCGGAAAGGTAAGGTTCGCCCATGCGAAAACTGCTCCCGTTCTCGTTGCTTGCGCTTCTCTTCTGGATAGTCTCACCTGTGGTTGCCGATACGATCGACCAGAATCAGCCAAGTGATGCCACCTACATGGCCGGCTTCCACCAGCTGGACCTCGCCCAATCCTTCATGCAATCACATGGAAATATTTCTGGGGCGGGTATCTTCCTTAAGCCTAGTGCCGGAGAAACCGGCAATGTCAACATCACCCTATGGGATGCACTGCCCAACGAGGGCGGTTTGGTGCTTGCCACTGGCAGCGCCACGGGAACTGCGGGTGAGTGGGTGGATGTCTTCTGGAGCGCGGTGGAGACGACAGCAATGACGACCTACTATCTCGTCTTCACTGGTGATGAGTGGCTTGGCGTCATGGGTGACACCAGCGATCCCTACCCATTCGGGCAAGTTTACGCGAACGAGGGGTATGGTTCTTTTCCCGACTTCGATTACACGTTTCGGACCTACTACGATGAGACGCCTGTCTCGGACATAGGCACTTGGTCGAATATCAAGGTGCTCTACTAATCTGGAATGGTCGGTCTGGAGTAAGTGCCGAAGGATCTGCCCTAGGCGGGCTTAGTACAGATTCTTGATCAGACCCCAAGCGCTGCTGGATGTCGCCGTGTCATCCATGCAGCCACAGGCAATATAGGGGTTCCCCTGGTGCTCGATCTCCCCATCGCAATTGAAAATTGCATTGGCTCCTTCTGCGTAAAACTCTTCGTAGTTTCCATCGACTACAGCAAGGCAACTGCATTCGTATCCTTCTCTTACCCAAATTTCGAATCCTGGCTCGATCCACGAAAGATCCGTGCAGCGGAAATCTACTCTTACGATTTCTACCCATTCATCGGTCTGCGGAGAACTCCAGGCCATCGAGAAATCGTTTCCCAACTCGCCGAAGTGCAATTCGCTCGCGTAGGTGACTTCTATCTCGCCCGGAAAGTCTGGGATGTCACCGATCCAGTTGTCGAGTCCGAACTCGACGGCGGTTATACCACCCTCATACCAGTTTGCATTGTGAGCGACGATATAGAAGGACGACCACTCGCCGACCACAAAATCGATGCTGCAATCCCAGGTTTCGGGATCCTCGAAGATGGCGATCGAATTGTCCCATCCAGCCATCGCCGGTGAGCAAAGGCCAGCGACTAGTATGATCTGTATCAGCAATACTCGTTTCATCTGACCCTCCAAATTTACAAGTGGGATTATAGCAGGTCGGGGGGGGGGGGCAATGAGCCGCTTTAGCTGTCCACCCGGGTGGACTCATGACTGCTCTCAAAATCAAGCCTATTGCCCTGATTTCTAGATAGCTTTCCAGGGTGCATCAGTGCGGTGGGTCTTGCCCGAGAATCTGCCTTATCGTAAACACCACTAACATTTTAGCTTGATAGTCAGGACCTCACTGGCTTAATTGTGCCTTCGGGTGAAATGATTCACAAGGGGGCCCGATGGATCTGATCCTACTCGTCATCAGCGCCGTCCTCGTCAACAACGTGGTGCTCGCGCGCTTTCTGGGCATTTGCCCCTTCCTGGGCGTTTCCAAGAAGACCAGCACGGCCATCGGCATGAGCGGCGCCGTGCTCTTCGTCATGGTGCTCGCCAGTATCGTGAGTTGGCTGCTCTACCATCTTGTCCTCGCGCCCAACGATCTTGCTTTCCTGCAGACCATCGTCTTCATCCTCATCATCGCGTCGATGGTGCAGCTGGTGGAACTGGCTTTGCAGAAACTCAGCCCGAGCCTCTATCAGGCTCTGGGCATTTTCCTTCCTTTGATCACGACCAACTGTGCGGTGCTGGGTGTGGCAGTGATGAACATCCAAAAAGACCATAGCCTGATTCAGACCACCGTCTTCGGCGCAGCCAGCGCGCTGGGCTTCGCGCTCAGTCTGCTGCTCTTTTCGGGAATTCGCGAGACTCTCGAACTGGCCGACACGCCCCGCGCCTTCAAAGGCACGGCCATTGCGTTGGTCACGGCGGGCATCCTCTCGCTGGGATTCATGGGATTCGCAGGCCTGGTCAAGTAAAGGAGCCGCCGATGTTGCTATCCACAGCTGTACTAGCCGGACTTGGACTCGTGAGCGGCCTCGGACTTGCCATCGCCGCTCGCGTTTTCCACGTGGAAGTGGATCCGCGCCAGGAAGAGATCGGCGACCTGCTCCCCGGCGCCAATTGCGGCGGATGCGGATACGCCGGTTGCAACGATTTCGCCGCCGCCGTGGTGCGTGGCGAGACAAGTCCCGATGGTTGCCCGGTCTGCGACGCCGATTCCGCGGCGTCGGTGGCATTGGTCATGGGCCTGGACTACGAGCAGAAAGAGCGCAAGGTGGCGCTCATCCTTTGCCAGGGAACCCGCGAGCGATCCCCCGATCGATTCCGCTACAACGGCATGGCCTCCTGCGGCAGTGCTTCCCTGCTCGGCGGCGGACCCAAGAGCTGCACCTACGGCTGCCTGGGCATGGGGGACTGCGCCGACGCCTGCAGCTTCGGCGCCATCGAGATGACGCCCGAAGGCATCGCCCATGTAATCTCCGATCGATGCGCCGGATGCGGCCAGTGCGCCGAGGCCTGCCCCAAAGATCTCATTCACATCGTTCCCGAAAGCGCATCGGTTCACGTGCTCTGCAGCAACAAGGACAAGGGCGCCGCGGCCAAGAAGGCCTGCTCGGCCGCCTGCATCGGCTGCAAGAAGTGCGTGAAGGCCGCCGGCGAAGAGCACATCCAGGTGGAGGACTTCCTGGCCAGTGTGAATTACGAAGACCCGCCCTTCGATCCGGCCCTGGTCGAGGAATGCGCCACCGGAGCCATCGCCGTGGTGGATCTGAAAAAATCCCCGGACCGAGTGCACTAGGAGGCCGCCATGAAATTCAAGGGCGGCATCCATCCGCGCTACCAGAAGATCACCGCCCAGTCGCCGACCCAGGCCATGCCACTTCTCGATCGCTACCTGGTGCCGGTGAGTCAGCACCTGGGTGCGCCGGGAACTGTCATCGTGGCCCGCGGCGAAGCGGTGATGCGCGGGCAGGCTCTCACCGAGGCCGCGGGTTTCGTATCCGCGCCGGTGCACGCGCCCACCAGCGGCAAGGTGAAAGCCATCAAGGCCTTTCCCCATCCCTTCGGCAACGTGCAGGAGGCCATCGAGATCGAAGCCGACGGTGAAGATACCTGGGCCGAGGATATCCAGAAGCGCGGCGACTGGCGTAGCATGGACGTGGACGCCATCAAGGACGTCCTCAAGCAGGCCGGTCTCGTGGGCATGGGCGGTGCCACATTCCCCACACACGTGAAGCTGAGCCCGCCCAAGGAAAAGAACATCGACGCCTTCGTGCTGAACGCCGCCGAGTGTGAGCCCTACCTGACCAGCGACCATCGCCTCATGCTCGAGCGCGCCCGCGAGATTCTCGAGGGCGTGGGGCTGTTCATGAAGGTGCTGGGTGTGAGCAAGGGCTACGTGGGCATCGAAGACAACAAGATGGATGCTCTGGCCGCCATGAAGGCCGCCTGCCCGGCCGATCTCGATCTGGAATTTCAGGCGCTGGAGACCAAGTATCCGCAGGGTTCGGAGAAGCACCTGATCTATGCCCTCACCGGGCGCAAGGTGCCCCCGGGTGGACTGCCCATGGACGTGGGATGCCTGGTGCAAAACGTCGCCACCGCCTTGGCCAGCTATGAGGCCATCGAGAAAGGCCGTCCCCTCATCGAGCGCGTGGCCACCGTGACGGGCGAAGGCATCGCGGGGCCCGCCAACGTGCTTTTTCGCGTGGGCACACCGCTGGAAAACGTAATCGACTTCTGCGGCGGCATGACCAGCGACGTGGGCAAGGTGATCTTCGGTGGTCCCATGATGGGCGTGGGCCAGTTCACGCTGGAAGTTCCGCTCATCAAGGGCACCAGCGGCATTCTCTGTCTGCGCGAGAGCGAGGTGGACCAATTCCTGGCTGGGCCCTGCATTCGCTGCGGAAACTGCGTGGATGCCTGTCCCATGGGCCTGGTGCCCAGCGTGCTCGGCGTACAGGCCGAACGAGGTCGCTTCGCCGACATGGATGACTACCACGTGCTCGACTGCATCGAGTGCGGAAGCTGCGCCTATGTCTGTCCCAGCTATCGGCCCCTGGTGCAACTCTTCCGTCGTGGCAAATCGGAACTCCGTCAATTGAAACAGAAGGCTAGCTAATGAGCGAAGAGGAAAAGAAGGCTCCCGAGCTGATTGTCAGCTCTTCGCCGCACATTCACGCCGGCATGGACGTGCCGCGCATCATGCGTCTGGTGCTCGTCGCGCTGCTGCCGGCCCTGCTTGTGGGCTTCTGGTTCTTCGGCCTGCATGCCATTCGTGTAACGCTGATCGCGGTACTCGGCTGCCTGGTCTTTGAATGGGCCTTCCTGAAAATGCTGAAGCGGCCCGGTGGCATCGGCGACGGTAGCGCCCTGGTCACGGCCATCCTGCTCGCCATGAACCTTCCTTCGGGTGCACCGACGTGGATGGTTCTGGTGGGATCCTTCATCGCCATCATCATGAGCAAGCAGATCTTTGGCGGCCTGGGCACCAACCCCTTTAATCCTGCACTGGTGGCCCGCGTCTTCCTGCTCATTTCCTTTCCGGTGCAAATGACCACCTGGGCGCGGCCGGCGGGCCCCTCGGTGGTGGACGCGGAAACCGGCGCTACACCGCTGGGCGCATTGAGTGAAGCCATCGCCCTGGGCAAGCCGCTGGGCGAAGTGGAACTCACCCCGCTCATGGATCTCTTCATCGGCGCTCGCGGTGGCAGCTTGGGTGAGGCCAGCGTCGTCGCCCTGCTGCTCGGTGGGCTCTTCCTGCTTTGGAAGGGACTCATCCGCTGGCAGATTCCCGTGGCCATGATCGCCACCGTGGCGCTGATCACGGGCACCGCCCATTGGATCGCGCCGCATGCCTACGCCAGTCCCGTTTATCACGTGCTCTCAGGCGGACTCTTCCTGGGTGCATTCTTCATGGCCACCGACATGGTCACCAGCCCCGTTACCCGCAAGGGCATGCTCATATTCGGCATAGGTTGCGGTGTGCTCACGGCCGTGATCAGACTTTGGGGCGGCTATCCAGAGGGCGTGAGCTTCGCCATCTTGCTGATGAACGCGGCCACACCGCTCATCGATCGGGCCACCAAGCCCAAGGTCTTCGGCGCCGCGCGGAAGATTTATGAGGAGGCGGCATGAAGGAAGCCATGAACCTTTCGCTGCGTTTGGCTCTCATCTGTGCCGTGGCGGCGCTGGCCCTGAGCCAGGTGGCCAGCTTCACCGCCGAGCCCATCGCAGCGGCCGAGTACGCCGCCAAGATGGAAGCGGTGATCGCGGTGCTGCCCGCCCACGATAATGATCCCGGCGTCGATTCCGTGGATCTGGATGCCCGCACTTACTATCCCGCCATGAAGGACGGCGCGCCGGTGGGCTGGGCCTTCCGCGGAGTTACCCAACTGGGATACTCGGGCGAGATCGAAGTGATGATCGGTGTGGACGCGGCCGGTGCCATCGAAGGCATGCGCATTTTGCGTCACGCTGAAACGCCTGGACTGGGTTCGAACTATGCCGATCCCGCCATGCTCGCCGATTTCTTCGGCGGCAAGTCCTATGAAGCAACCGATTGGCGAATGAGCAAAGAAGGCGGCGACATCGACGCGGTCACCGGCGCCACGGTTACCGGGCGCGCCCTGGCCGATGCGGTGCAAAACGCACTGAAGCAGTTCGCGGAAGATCTGCCGCGCCTCAAGGTTGGGAAGGTGGACGCATGAGCCTCGTAAGCATTTTCAGCAAGGGCATCTGGAAAGAAAACCCGGTCCTTCGCCTCATGCTGGGACTCTGCCCGGTGCTGGCCGTGACTACCTCGGTGGAAAACGGCCTGGGCATGGGATTGGCTTCCACCTTTGTGCTGCTCATGAGCAATCTCATCGTGTCGCTACTGCGCAACTTCATTCCCAAGAAGGTGCGCATCCCGGCTTACATCGTGGTCATCGCCAGTTTCGTTACGGTGGTGGACCTGGTCATGCACGGCTTCTTCTACGAGCTGCACAAAAGCCTGGGACTCTTCATTCCGCTCATCGTGGTGAACTGCATCATCCTGGGTCGTGCCGAAGCCTTCGCCAGTCGCAACAGTGTCGTCCATTCCCTGGCCGACGGTCTGGGCATGGGCCTGGGCTTCACGCTTAGCCTCATGGTTCTGGGTGGCCTGCGGGAGATGCTGGGTTCGGGCACCCTGCTCGGCTGGCCCATCATGGGTCCGAGCTTCCCGCCTTTCCTGGTGATGATCCTGCCCCCCGGCGCATTCCTGGGCCTGGGATTCCTACTCGCCGGCATGAACAAACTCGAGGAGCGCCGCGCCATTCGAGCGGGCGAAGCCTACGAGCCGCCGGCGGAGATGGATTGCGGCAATTGCGTGCTGTGTAAGATGGATCCGGAGTAGTCGCCAGTCGCCAACCAGAAACTGTACACGTGTACAATCGACCCCGGCCACTCGGCCGGGGTATTGATTTTCCTGCGCCGTAAATTATCTTGGAACAACTACACCATAGTTCCCTGCCGACAGCCCCCAGCCCGTAGTTCCCTGCCGGCAGCCCCCTGCCGGTAGTTCCCTGCCGGTAGTTCCCTGCCGTCAGCCCTCCCAAGGAGCCCCATGTTCGTCATGATGAACCGCATGACCGTGCCCGATTCCCATCGCGAGAAGTTCGAGAAGTACTTCGGCACGCGCGCCATGGCCGTGGATCGTCGCCCCGGTTTCATCCGCGCCGAGATCCTGAAATCCACCGTGGAAAACGAGTACATCGTCGTGACCCACTGGGACAAGGAAGAGTCATTCAAGGGATGGGTGGACAGCCCCGAGTTCCGCGAAGGCCACAAGCGCGTGGGCGAATTTCGCGACGCCGACGGGAACATGCTGATCACGTCAAAGGTGGAGAAGTATGAAGTCATCGCCGAGTGAGGATCCGCCTCGAGGCGGTTTCATTGGCCGCCACTTCCGCCGTATTAGCGACAAGATGCGATACTACTTCAAGCGCTACGGCTGGAAAGTGGGAGCGGCGATCTTTCTCTACTACTTGGTGCGCGACACCATTCTCTACATCATCCTGCCGATTTTGATCGCGCAAAAGGTCGTGGGGGGCTAGCTAGCCCTATTCGAGCACGTAGCTGTCCACATAGTCAGGCAGAAGCTCGAAGCGCCCTTTCAGGCCCGGCGTAATCCAAACCGTCGGCCTCTCGCCCTCTTCGCCCGGAATCACGAGCACCGCATCCACCGTGGGATAGGCGTCGTTCAGCAATTCCTTCGCAGCCACGGGTCCCAGCACGAAAAGCGCGGTGGAAAGCCCGTCGGCCAGGGCCGCGTCCTTGTGAATGGCCGTGGCGCTGAGCAAGCCTTCGGCGGGCCGTCCCGTTGCGGGATTCATGATGTGCCCGTATTGCTTCCCGTCGATCTCCACGAAACGCTCATAGCTGCCGCTGGTGGCCACGGATTCATCGCGCAGCTCAACCTTGGCGAAGATCTGATCTTTGCGCAGGGGATCTTTGATGCCCACGCTCCAGGCTTCCTTGCCCGCCGGCGCGCCCAGGCAGGCCATGTTGCCGCCCAAATCCACAAGCGCGTTGGTGAATCCCAATTCCCGCAGAGCCGCTTCGCACTTCTTCACGGCGAAACCCTTGGCGATGCCGCCCAGGTCGAAGGCCGTGGCGTCGGCCTGCTTGGTCAGCTTGCCCCAGGCATTGTCCATGTAAAAACGGCCCATGCTTTTACGTGCAGCGGCGATTTCCATGGGGGAGGGCAGGCGGCCTTCCCGGCGATAGAAGCCCCAAAGGCGCATGAGCGGTTCGGCCGTGGCGTCGAAGGCGCCGCCGCTGCGCTGCTGCAGGCGGATGGACATGTGCAGGCAGTCGACCATCCAGGGCGACAGGGTGAAGGCCGAATCGGCAGGCGCTCGATTGAGGCGCGAGATTTCCGAGTCTGCGCTCCAGGTGCTCATGAGCGTGTTCACCGAATCGAAAACCGCGGCCACTTGGTCGAAGGCCTCACCGGCGAGACCTCGATCATCGGTAACAATGCGACAGGCCGCCTCGGTGCCCATGACCGCATAATCGCGCCGATGTTCCTTCTCGCCCGGCGCGCAGGCGATGAGCGATACAAGCAGTAGCGCCGCGACTAGTCGTCCCATTGCCAATCCAGGGGATCGTGGGGCATAGGCTTGAAAACGCAATTGTCGGTGTCGGCCCAGCCGTTGATATGGGGCGGACCATCTTTGTCATCGAAAATGGTCAGGTTCACGGGATCGGATCCCACCGGTACGATGCCCCAGTAGTTGTCGTTAACACCCAGAGTGTCCGGTGCGAGGGTATTTTCGAAGACGATGTTGATCGCCTCCTCGGCGATGCCGCCATTATCGTAAAGGTTGGAGCCGGAAACCTTGGGCGCGGTTCCGTCCAGGTGGTCGAAGTCCCAATAGTGACCGGCCTGGTCGGCGTCCCGCAGAAGAATGCCGCGCCCGTTGTTGTAGATCAGGCAACCGAAGATTTCGGCCGCGCTATTCCCCACAATTTCGATGCCCGCATCTTGGGATTCTTCAAAAATGCAATGGCTCACCTGAGGACTCGCATCCACGAGCAGCAGGCCGCTGCCGGTGGCGTTACTCACATAAACGCCCTCGAAGCGGGTTTCAATGCTGGAATCTTCTATGGTGACCTGCCCGATGATGGAGCAACGATCCGCGGCGGCGCCAAAGAGGAGGACGTCGGGCGGAAGGGTGAAGCTTTCCTCGTATCGTCCCGGAGCCACACGAATGGTGTCCCAGGTTGCAGCTGCGGCGATGGCTTCTGAGATACTCGCGTAATCCCCTGGCACAGATAGGTTTTCGTAGCTCACCTCTGGGTCGGGCTCGTAGGGGTCGTCCAGGCTACAGCCGGCGAAGACCAGGATTAGGGCCACCGGTACCAGGAGCCGAATCGCTTTCATGGGATTCCTTTCGAATGGAGGCCCGGGAATTGTAGTGTCTGGCCGTCCTCGTATCCAGCGGAAATCGTGACCGTGCAAGCCTTTGTGGGCTTGCCGAGGAGAACGGATCCTGCTAAGGTATTGAACTGTCAAAATACTTTACTGGCTGGAGGCCCTCATGATCGGCCAGATCTTTCAATCTCGATACCGCGTAGAGGAAGCCCTGGCCGAGGGCCGGGCCTGGCAGTCCTGGATGGTGCGCGACATCATCAACAATCGTCCCAGCCTGCTCTTCACTTATCCCGCCGATCCTGAAGGTCGCATGCTCGACCGCCGAAGCGTGGCTTGGCGTCTATCTCGTTATCGCGAGGTGCTGGGTGAGCACATCCCGCAAATTCGTCTGGGCATTGAAGACTCTAGTCTCACCCTGCTCTGCGAAATTCCAGGTGGCGCTCGGGCCCTGAGCAGCGAAGAAGAGAGGCCCGCCCTATTCGATAAAACCCTCTCGCAGGATTCGAAGTTCTGCAAGGAAGACGGCATCGCTCCGCCCCGGCCCGACCGTCGTATGATCTGGTGCGACTCCGAGGGCGCGCCGCTTTACTTGCCGCCTGCCCTGCTCGTGGATCCGGTCAGGGGCGAAACGCTCAGCGAACCCTTGGTCTTGGATGCCGAGCTCAACTATCAGCCACCCGAGCCGCCGGCGGAGATCACTCCGCAGTTGTTCGAGCTTCTGGATCGCTGGAAATCCGGCGAGTCCTGCGTTCTCACTTTGCATTGCGGTCGTCCGGGAGGCCTGGCCCTGTGGCGCGATTCATTGGACGCCTGGTTTCGTCATCCAACTGGAACCGAGCGAGCGGATGCTGCCCCGCCCCTGCATCTTCTCGAAGACTTCAGCCGGCCCTCATCTTTGCTCGATAGCTGTTGGGCGCCGCAGGATACCGCCGCCGGCCCATTCCTGCTCATTTTGGATGGAGACTCGCTGAACCAAAATCCCGTCCTGCGTGAGCGAGTGGAAGATCAGCTCTCGGACATGGAATCTCTACATGTCCTGACTGCCGACATTTCGGATCTTGCCCAAGAGTCTCCCGAAACCCTGCCAGGGGATATCGACGACGAGGGACGATCCTTCCTGGAATTGCTTTCCCTCATGGACGAGGCCGTGCACCTGGACTTCCTCCTGGACCTTCTTCAGGTGGAGGAGGCCGATTTCAACAGCATGCTCAATACTCTTGAGCGGGCGGGCACCCTGGCCTCGGAATTTGGCCGATTGGAAGATGGCCGGCGTGGACTTCGTATTTGCATTTCCAATACGGCTCTCCGCCAGAGCATCCGCGCGGGCATCGAGGCGGGTCGCGAACGCGAATTGCATCTGCTCATTCTCGGCCTGCTCGAACGCAGTAAGCCCGAAGGCCTGGTTGCTGCCTATTGCCGCCTGGGTCATCGTCGTGGCGTGGGTCGCGATGAGCATCTGATGCGCGATGGCATAAAGCTCTTTGAATCTCTGCGCGAGGCCAAATTGGATCTGGCCGCCCAGAGCGTGGTGGACATTCTGCTCGATGGCGATCATGCGGAACTATCGGCCGTGGCCCTGCGGGAATTCGCCCTCTATCGCGGCAATCTGCGCCTTCGCCGGGATGATCTTCCCGGCGCCGAGCGGGCCTATCTCGATGGGCTCACCTCTCTGACCGGGCAAGTGGATTTTATCGAGCAGCTTCGCAAGGGACAGCGTCCGTCTCTCAGCCGGCGGGTGGATGCCGAGCTGCTTTCGTCCATTAGCGCGCTGATTCGCGCCCTGGCGGAGATCGGCGAAATTCGCGGCGAGTTCGCAAGGGCGGGAGAAATCCTCGAGGGACTTCTGGACGCCTATAGCGAGAGCCTCGCGGCCCGGGAGCGGGGCACCCTTTACAATGAACTGGCCTGGATCCTCTATCGCCGAGGCGATCACACCGAGGCGGTGGAGCGTTGCGAGACGGCCCTCCGGCTATTCGACGCGGGTGAGCATCCCGCCGAGTTGGGCCAGACCTTCAACACCCTGGGCGCGGCCCAATGGGCCCTGGGGAATTGGCGCGAGGCCGAGGCTTATTACCAAAAGGCCCTGACACTTCGTGAAAAGACGGGCAACGAAACGCGCATTGCCGCCAGCCTGAACAATCTGGGTAATCTCTACCGCATGCTCGAGCGCCTGCCCCTGGCCATCGAATACTTCCAGCGCAGCATGGACATCAAACGCAGGCAGGGCAATGAAGCCGGCTATCTGGTGAGCCTTTACAATGTGGCCCTCAGCAGCTTCGAGATGAACGATCTGAAAACGGCGCGTCGGCAGGGCGAGGATTGCCTCGAACTGAACGAGAAGGTGGGGAACATCCAGCTTGGGGCCGAGCTGCTGGGGCTTCTCGGCGAAATCGATCTTGTGGATGGCCGGTACGCGAGCGCGGCGGAGCGCTTGGTGGAGGCCATTCGCATTTGCCGCGACATCGATGCCCGCACCGAGCTGGCTTCCATGTATCGCCGATTGGCGGGGGTGCACCTGGCCCTAGGCGATCTGGATGCCGCCGCGGAAACCATCAAGGATGGGCTCGCCGAAGCCCGCAGGGTGGGCAGCCGTTTTGAAGAGGCTCAAATACTCGTCTACAAGGGCGAGTGCCAGGAGCGCAGTGAGGATGCCGAAGGCGCCGTCAAAGCTCTGGAGGCCGCCGCGGATATTCTGTCGGTGCTCGACAAGATGGAATGGTTGGCGCGGGTTTACAGTCGCCTGGGGCTCATCCATCTGGACGCAGGGCGCGAGGAGCGCGCCCAGGAATTGCTGCAGCAGGCTTCGGGTCTCATCGAGCGGCGCCGCATCACCGTGCCCATGCAGGAGTGGGACAGCCTTCAGGCGCGAATTCAGAGCCGTCGGGATCGGCTCATCGATAGTCTTGGCGAGCAGGACAGCCGGGGCCGACTGGCCGGCTTCATGCAATTGCTCGAAACCCTTGAAAAGGGCGGCGATCAGGCTTCGCGGGCGGGGCAGGTGCTCGATCAAATGGCCATGGTTCTGCCGCTCAGTCGCGGGGCGATTTTCCTCAACCATGAGAAGACATCCTTGGCCGATATGGAAAGCCAGGCTGTCTTCCACGGCGATTTCCCCGATGCGGGAATGGTGGCCGAGGCATCTCGGAATCGTATGAAAAGTGGGGCACCCTATCACGAGAAGGGGCGAATCTATCTGCCGCTCCTGCAAGGGGAGCAGGTCCGCGGGCTCCTCTTTTTGGAAAGTGAGGAAAAGCTCGACGAGCAAACTCGCGACTATCTGTCCACCTTGGGCAAACTGCTGGCCATGGGCCTTTTCGATCCTCCGGCCGCCGAGCCCGCTGAACCGGTGAATCCTGCGCAGCGAACTCCCAAACCCAAAAGCGCCAAGGACAAGGTGAACCTGATTGGTCGGGGGCGAGATCTTCAGCGAGTTCTGAAACTGGTGGGACAGGTGAAGGATCTGGACAGTACGGTGCTCATCAGCGGGGAATCCGGCACGGGCAAGGAAGAAGTGGCGCGTGCGGTTCATTATTGGGGCAGGCGAGGGCGGCGCCCCTTCATGGCGGTCAACTGCGCGGCCTTGCCCGAAACATTGCTGGAAAGCCAGCTCTTCGGGCACGAGAGGGGCTCTTTCACCGGGGCGACCCATCGGCACATTGGCTTTTTCGAGTCGGCATCGGGGGGGACCATCTTCCTGGATGAGATCGGGGAGATGAGCCCCGGCATGCAATCCAAGTTGCTGCGAGTCCTTCAGGAGAAACAGTTTATTCGAGTGGGCGGCACACGAACCTTATCCACCGACGCACGGGTTATCGCGGCCACCAATCGCCGTCTGGCCGACGAGGTGCAACAAGGGCGCTTCCGAGAGGACCTCTTCTTCCGAATCAACGTGATCTCGGTGAACATCGCCCCGCTGAGAGAGCGGCGCGAGGACATCCCATTGCTAATGGAGCACTTTCTCGAGCGCATCGCTGGCGAGGCGGGCTTGCCGCTCAAGCGCGTGTCGGAAGAGGTGATGCAGATCTTCCTCACCCATCCTCTTCCAGGCAATGTGCGCCAAATTCGAAACGTGCTGGAGAATTGCATGATTCTCGCGCGAAGTGGGCTCATCGGCATCGAGGATCTTCCCGAGGATTTCTTGCAGCAGGCCAAACCTCGGTCACTATCGCGGAGCCTCGATGAATTGGCTGAGATGATTGCTAACTCAAACGAATTCTCGGAACAGGAGCCGCTGGAGGGAAAACTCTTGACCAGTGTAGCTAAACACCTGGTTCGCCGTACGGGGAGCAAGGTGAAGGCCGCGAAACTACTGGGAATCAGCCGCCCGACCCTCTATTCCCGGCTTAAAACTGGGGAAGATGCAAAAAATCAATGAGGGCCAGACCCTAAAGGGTTGAAGCCCAACTAGTGACAGGTTATGATTAACTAGTCTTCTTAAAAAAAGGGGTGCGGAGATGCGCAAAGCCTTACTGATAATGATCTTGACCCTTGTGGTAACAGGCCTGGCCATGACAGCCAGTGCCGATACTAACCCTTTGAACGTCATTATCTTGGACCCGGGATATACCGAGTTTTCGATGGGCGGACAGGATTTCTTCTGCATCACTCCCGAGCGCATTCGCGTCCACTTCGATGGTATTTCACCCCTCCGCGTCTACGGGCGCGTGCATCTGCTAGGTGAAGTCACCGATAGCCCTGTGAAGCTGGTTTGGGTGAGTGCCGGTCACGAACCTCTCACTCTCCACGATCGCATTCTCCAGGTGAAGTTCGTCCGCTTCGACAGCGACGGCGTGACGGGACACAACGAGAAGATTGATTAGATCACAATATTAATCGGCCAGATTAGCGGGTTGTTAAGAATCTTGACAGCCCGCTATTTTTTTTACACAATTTGCATACAATCTTTGTGGAGCCGAAAAACAATTCCTTACCGCCTCCATAAGTCCTTAGTTCTCAGTGATTTGCCGCCATGATTTCCGAAGGGGTTTGATGGGCTCTGGCACGACTCCTGCATTACCCTTTGTGCCCGAGTATCCGGTATAATTCCTGATTATACCACGGGGAGGAAGAGAGACTATGGGGACTCTTCCTCCCTGCCCTTTCTTCTACTGGAAGCTATAAGGGTTGCTTGGCAAGACCAACGAGGAGTGGTTAACTATCCCGATCGGCCCCGATCGGGATAGTTTCTTTTAGGGCATATCCGCCCGATTCTCCGAATTTTGTTTGGAATTAAGGCTTCGCGGCCGCCGCTAGGGTGTCCTGTACCTTCTGTAGGTCTGACTGCAGGAAGGTGAAGAACTTCTTCTTCAGGCGTGTGCCAGAAACGCTGAAGCTGTGATAGCTCAGGTACAAGGTGGGGTTGAAGAAGGTGTCGCCGGGTTCGAGTTGAAACTCGAGAGTCCAGCTCATGGATTCACCAGGGCTCAAGCTTTCGTGCTCGATAATCCCCTGGGGCAGGCTTGGATTTTCACTGCGCATTTCCAGAAAGAGAATCGGTTCTTCCCCGAGATTGCTCAGGGTGAAAACCATGTCCACCCATCCGGTGGCCAGATCGCAGTATGTGAAATCCACGTTAGCGACCAGTGGGCTTCGTTCTTCCTCGCTCTTGATTCGCTCGCCCTCATAGTCGGTGAATGCCATGCGAAAACGAGGCTGGAAAACCTGCTGCCCTTTTTTCAGTTCGAAGGAGAAGCGGCGGTGTGCCCATTTGCCGCTACTGAGTTCATCAACTGAGAACATGCCCTCGAGACTGGGGGGATCGCTTTGCAGGTCAATGTAGGATACCGGCAAGCGCCCCACGTTTCGAATGGAGACTTCGTAGACCAGGGATCCAGTGGCCTGGTCGTACTCCAGGAATCGTGTCTGTGTTTCCACGCTGCCGCGGCTGGTTTCGGCGGCCCTGAGGCCGCTGGCGAGAAAAGCGGCCAGGAGCAGGGCCAGGAGAACTGTGCGGAATCGGGTGCCAAGCATGGTTTTCCACCTTGTAGGAAGGTCGCCGCTTGCAGGATAGCCTCCGCCCGACTCTCCCCGCAATCAATTTGACTCCGGAAGGCATCGAGTGCAGGATGCCTGAACCGACTCTCGGAGGTGATCATGGACTGCATCTTCTGCAAAATCGTCGCCGGCGAATTGCCGGCCTACAAACTCTATGAGGATGAGCGCAGTCTGGCCTTCCTCGATTTGTTTCCCGGCTGTGAGGGCCACGCGCTGGTCATTCCGAAAACTCATGCCGAGGGTTTCCTGGATCTGGACCCCGCTGATCGCGACGCAGTTATGGCCACCGCCCATCGCGTGAGCGAAGCGCTTGTGGCGGAGCTTGAGCCCGAGGGCTTCAATCTGCATCAGTCCAATGGTGAGGCAGCGGGGCAGGTGATCTTTCACTTCCATCTTCATATCCTGCCGCGAAAAAAAGGGGATGGGCTTCAGAGTCCCTGGAAGAGCGCGGAGGGGGACAAAACGGCGCTGGATTCCTTGGCCGGGCGCCTCGCCGATCGCCTGAAAGGGCCATAAGGTAAGCCCTGTTTGACCGAATCGATCCTGCCATGATATAATCGCCGAGTTCCGGTTAGGCGGGCGGCTGCGTCCGCAACCCGGGGTTCTGTTAGAATCAATCGCACTCCCCGGGATCATCCCCATGATCCTGGGGTTTTTTCAGGGCATTTTGGGCCCTTTTCGGACCCCCTCGCGAAAAATCACTCCCCATTCCGAATTGTCTTGACCCACGCTTTATATCGTGGTTAAAACTGAGTCGACCCCCAGATCTTGTGGGGCGGCGAGAGAACGGAACTTGCGGTATTGCAGGGTCTTGCGGAATTCGCCAGGGTTCCGCATTAATAAGCTCAGACTCAACAGACATACCTGATTAAATCCTACATATGGATTTCGGCTTGTGGCAAATTTGCCCCAGGACCATTCTCCCGCCGCCTCGGACTTGCTATAACAGAAGAACTCTCCCGTGAGAATGGAGCCATCCATGGCAAGCACGAGCAGCCAGTCCCCCAGTACACCTTCCATTGAATCCGATGCTGTCTTGAAAGAGAGCAACCGCGGGCGCGGCTTCGAAATTCCCCTGACATTTTCCAAGCAGGGCATTCATCCCTTCGATGAACTCAAGTGGGAACGGCGCGAGGCGGCCATCACCGACGAAAAGGGTGAGACCATCTTCGAGCAGAAGGACGTGGAAGTTCCCAAGGACTGGTCCATGCTCGCCACCAAGGTCGTCGTGTCCAAGTACTTCTATGGTGAAGTGGGCACACCCGAGCGTGAGTACTCGGTGCGGCAGCTGGTGCATCGCGTGGCGCGCACCTTGGCCGATTGGGGATTCGAAGACGGCTACTTCAAGACGGCCGCCGACGCGGAGAACTTCTATCAGGAAATCTGCTGGCTCTGCGTGAACCAGTACGGTGCCTTCAACAGTCCCGTTTGGTTCAACCTGGGGCTACATCACATTTATGGCATCGAGGGAAGCCCGGCTGGCTTCCATTACAATCCGCAGAATCGCACCATGGAACGCAGCGAAGCCGGTTACGTGAACCCGCAGCTTTCGGCCTGCTTCATCCAGTCGGTGGATGACAACATGGAAGACATCATGCGCCTGGCGACCAGCGAGGCCATGCTCTTCAAGTTCGGTTCGGGCACGGGCACCGACCTGTCGACCATTCGCAGCAGTAAGGAAAAGCTTTCGGGCGGCGGCATTCCCAGCGGCCCCTTGTCCTTCATGCGCGTCTACGATCAGATCGCGGCCGTGGTCAAAAGCGGCGGCAAAACCCGCCGGGCCGCGAAGATGCAGAGCCTGCGCGTGGATCATCCCGATATCGTCGACTTCATCAACGCCAAGCGCGATGAGGAAGAGAAGGCCTGGGCCCTCATCGAGCAGGGCTACGACGGCGACTTCAATGGCGAGGCCTACGCTTCGGTCATGTACCAGAACGCCAACCTCTCGGTGCGCTGCACCGAGGAGTTCTTCCAGGCCGTGGAGAAAGACGGCGATCAGGAATTCCGCGCCGTGACCACCGGTGATGTGATCGAGCGCCAGCGGGCCAAGGATCTGCTGCGGCTCATTGCCGAGGGCACGCATATCTGCGGCGACCCGGGCGTGCAGTATCACAGCACCATCAACGAATGGCACACCTGTCCGAATTCCGGGCCCATCAACGGCAGCAATCCCTGCAGCGAGTACATGTTCCTCGACGACTCCGCCTGCAACCTGGCCAGCCTGAACCTGCTGAAGTTCCGCATGCCCGACGGGCAGTTCGACGTGGATCGCTTCCGCCAGGCCACCCGGCTCTATGTGATGTGCCAGGAGATCATCGTGGATCGGGCCAGTTACCCGGTGGAGCCCATCGCACGCAACAGCCATCTCTTCCGCCCCCTGGGTCTGGGCTACGCCAATCTTGGCACCCTGATCATGTCCCTGGGCCTGCCCTACGACAGCGACGAGGGCCGCGCCTATGCCGGCGCCATCACGGGTATCATGGGCGGCGAGGCCTATGCCACCAGCGCCGAAATGGCCGAGGTGAAGGAACCCTTCATGGGCTTTGCGGTGAATCGCGAGCCCATGCTCAAGGTCATGGACATGCATCGGGAGCATGTGGATCACATTGATGAAGACTCCGTGCCCGAGGAATTGCTCGACGCCGCCCGCGAAAGTTGGGATCGCGCTCTGGAGCTGGGCCGAGAGCATGGCTATCGCAATGCGCAGGTGACGGTGCTGGCGCCCACAGGAACCATCGGCTTCATGATGGACTGCGACACCACCGGCGTGGAGCCGGACATCGCCCTGGTCAAGTACAAGTTGCTGGCCGGCGGGGGCCTGCTGAAGATCGTCAACCGTCAGGTGCCCCAGGCCCTGCAGGTGCTGGGCTACACACCGAGCGCCATCCAGGCCATCGTGGATTACATCGACGAGAAGGACACCATCGAGGGCGCGCCTTATCTCAAGGACGAGCACCTGCCCGTCTTCGATTGCGCCTTCAAGCCTTCGGGCGGCGAGCGGAGCATCCACTACATGGCGCATCTGCGCATGATGGCGGCGGCGCAGCCCTTCCTGAGCGGCGCCATTTCCAAGACCGTGAATGTGCCCCACGAAATTACGGTGGAGGAAATCGCGGACGTCTACACCGAGGGTTGGAAGCTGGGCCTGAAGGCCGTGGCCATTTATCGCGACGGTTCCAAACGCAGCCAGCCCGTGACGGTGAAGGAAGAGGAAAAGGTCGAGGAAGCGCCCGCCGCCGTGCCCGAGGCTCTGGCTTCGGTGCCCGCGCGTCATCGCCTGCCCGACACGCGTCGCAGCCTGACCCACAAGTTCAGCATCCAGGGTCACGAGGGATACCTGACCGTGGGGCTCTACGATGACGGCGCGCCCGGCGAGCTGTTCATCACCATGGCCAAGGAAGGCAGCACCATCGGCGGTCTCATGGATTCCTTCGGCACGGCCGTGTCCCTGGGCCTGCAGTACGGTGTGCCGCTCAAGGTGCTGGTGGACAAGTTCATCCACAGCCGTTTCGAACCCAGTGGCTTCACGCAGAACCCCGATATTCCCATGGCCAAGAGTCTGGTGGACTATCTCTTCCGTTGGCTCGGCCGCGAATTCGTGGAGGGCTTCGGCCAGGGGCTCGGTGGCCTCGCCAAGGACGAGGATGAGGACGAGCCCGAAGGCGAGATCACGGCGGAGGCGCAGGTGGAGGAGGAAGCGAGCGCGGATAGTTCAGAGAAGGCCAGCCAGAGCACGGTGGCCGTAGCGGCTTCACCCGAGGCGGCCGCCCAGCGCAAGGTGCGCGCCGACGGTGCTGACAGCCAGTTCGCGCACTTCCAGACCGACGCGCCCAGCTGCGATGTGTGCGGGTCGATCACCGTGCGCAATGGCAACTGCTATCGTTGTCATAATTGCGGGAATTCCATGGGGTGCTCGTAGGGTCCAGAACTAGATACTTAGCGCTACGATGCATTTCTCGCAGGATGCAATAACGAGGGGTGTGGCGGAATGCTGGATCAAGTTATCTACTGTCTTGCGCTCATCACTCTCATCACAGTTCCGGCCACCCTCCTCGCGTGGTTGCTCATCCATCGTTTTGTGTCCCTGTGGCGGCATTTCGGGTCTTCGTGGACGATGATTGCAGTTTCAGCCGGCACGGTTTTGGCAATGTTTGTGATGTACGTTGTCCGCGAACCACTCCTGCGTGTTCGGTTTGGCGTCTACTGGCAATCAGCCGTTGCCGGGGCAATCCCATTTGCATTGTCCATGTATCTCAATGCCTTGGTTTACAAGTGTGTGCCCAAATCCATGGCACTCGGGTTGGAGGAGATCTCTGCCGGTGATCCAGGTGAACTCGTGACTGACGGTGTGTACTCACATCTGCGACATCCGAGATTCCTGGGGATGGCCTTGGCCGTTGCGGCCATGGCTCTCTTTACTAATTTTGCGACGATCTACGCACTGTTTGTTCTATATGTTCTAGCTATTTTCTTTATCGCGCGACTTGAAGATAGGGAGTTGTTGGAACGTTTCGGTTCTGAATATGCTGAGTACGCGCAAACAGTTCCGCGCTTCTTTCCGCGCCTTCGTGGGCCTGGTTAGTGGGGGAAGCAGGATGTTGCCTCTCAAGCTCACAGCAATCTCTGCGAGTTGCCAGCCTACTCCAAATCCCGATTGATCCGATGAATCTTCCCCTCGCGCACTTCAACCAGCGCGGCCACCTTATCGATGTCCTCAGGCCGTTTGTAGTCGCCTTGGTGCTTGGGCTCGGATTTCCATCCCAGGGTGTAGGTGCTGCGCTCGAAATCCTCGAAGCGAACCCGTGATTTATAGAGGATGTCCGCATCACCGGGCTCGTCGGCCTTGGCAAACATGGCCAGAAACGAATCTTCGGGCACTCCAACTATGAAATCGACCTGCCCCGTTGCACCGACTGCACGACCCTTACTGTTGGAATTGAATGGAGTGTCTAAAAAATCCTAATCGCTGCGACTGCAGCTCAGTTGTCATTCGTCTAGTCATCTGTTATAGTTGTTGTCTAGGGATTTACTTCCCTACCTGACTTTGAGTCGGGAACAAGGTTTAGGGAGAAAGCATGTGTGATCGACTAACACAAGTTGTTCGGATTTCATTCGCTACCATCCTACTATTGACTGCATTCTCCTTCGGGCAAGAGAGAACGGACTTCCTCATCTCTTACAACGATGGAGTGCCAGGGCAAACTTGGCCAAATTGGATGTTGTCAGGTTGTTACTTCTGGCCAGGCTCGGATCCGTATTGGAATGATCCTCCATCCGACGAGTTCAGTCGAATCAACACGGTAAGATTCTACAATAATCAGATGAATGTTCCTGGCGAGCTACCTTTTAAAATCGTTGTGGCTGAATATTCGAGATCGCACTTACCACGAATATCAGAGCGATCTATGAGTTTGCATGAAAACTCTGAGGGTAGGATTTTTGGATCACTTCTGTTCATTTCTGAGGTGTTCCATACATACTGTGATCAATGTTGGATCGAAATCGACCTGGATTTAGATTTGTATTCGATTGGATATCCGGTTTTTGATGATGGTCTAGTGGGAGTATTCGTGATGGCCTTAACCGAGGGTCCTGAGCCTGGAATGTTCGTCCCCGCCATCCCCGTCGACAGCGCGACAGACCACCCCTATTCAGGTATGTACGCGTCTGATCTGCCGCCCGATGGAGACGAGATGTTTATCTCACAAGCACCCGATGAGTGGGGGCTAGGCGATATTTTGCTAGAGGTTGAGATTCATGCCGGAGTCATTAGCGCTAGAACCACTTCTTTCTCGGAGATTAAATCCGGATACTAACCACCTAGACATAAGCAGTTGTAACTAAACGAGTATCAGTGTCTGTCTAGCCTGGTGGCCTCGGTTCTCACAATTTCCTTTACAAACTAAACAGAACTTATCAAATTCTGTAAAAGTCTGTTTAGTCTGTAAAGGAGCTATCATGGATCCAAGACAGAATCCCTACTCTCCAGGAGCCGGTACTAAACCACCGGCCCTTGTCGGCCGTGATGAATTTATTGAGTCATTCGCCGTATTGCTTGAGCGTCTTGAAAATGGATTTGCTGAGCAGTCCATGATTATCACCGGCCTGAGAGGGGTCGGGAAAACTGTGTTGCTAGATGTGTTTCGTGAAAAGGCCGAAGAGCGAAATTGGGCTACCGTCGAGTGGGAAGTCGAAAAGAACAGCTCCTTCGAATCGAAAATGGCGATGCAAGTTCGCAGAGCGCTTTTGCAAATTGACTCCAAGGCACGGTGGTCGGATCGAGCTAAGAAGGCCGCTTCCATTTTGAAATCTTTCGCAATCACTTTCAATCCTGACGGTGCTGTGACCGCAGGGTTGAATGTTGAAGCGCTTGAAGGCTCGGGGGATAGCGGTGCCTTGTCAGAGGATCTAACGGATCTCTTCGTCGCACTTGGGGAAGCCGCCAAGGAAAAAGGGTTGGGTGTCGTCTTTCTCATTGATGAAATTCAATACCTTAAGTTGGCGGAACTCGAAGCTTTAATCATGGCTCTGCACAAGTGCTCAAGGCGATCTCTGCCGATTACGCTCGTGGGGGCTGGTTTGCCGCAAATTCCTAGATTGGCAGGAGAGGCGAAATCATACAGTGAGAGACTGTTCCAATTTCCGCGCATTGGAGAACTTGAAGCTAAAAGCGATGCACGTAATGCACTCTCCCTGCCGGCCGAGGACTCAGGCATCGAATTTGATCCGAAAGCGATCGACTTCATCGTCGAATACACGCAAGGGTATCCGTATTTTCTTCAAGAGTACGGCAAGATTGTATGGGATGAAGCATCGGCCTCACCCATCACTTTGGATGATGTTAAAGTTGTGCTCCCCATTGTAGAAGCGAAACTCGATGAGAGCTTTTTTAGGGTCCGCGCAGAGCGAACGACGGAACAAGAGCTTCGATATCTATTCGCAATGGCGCAACTCGGCTCGCAAGCGCATCGGGCAAGTGATGTAGCTCAAAAACTTCAGAAGGAAACGGAGCGGGTAGGCTCAATCCGTTCAAGGTTGATTGAGAAAGGTTTGCTCTATACACCCAGTCATGGGTATGCGGCATTCACGGTACCTCAATTCGACAAGTTCATGCTGAGGCAGTATCCGGATGCTTTTGAAGTCGATAACTAGATAACTTTTGTTCGTCTAGTCTGGAGTTCGAAGGCTGCCGAATTCCAGGCAATTACAGGTAACGGAAGCTACTCCACATCCCGATTGATCCGATGAATCTTCCCCTCGCGCACTTCCACCAGCGCCGCCACCTGATCGATATCTTCAGGCCGCTTGTAGTCGCCCTGGTGCTTGGGCTCGGATTTCCATCCCAGGGTGTAGGTGGTGCGCTCGAAATCCTCGAAGCGAACCCGCGATTTATAGAGGATGCCCGCATCGCCGGGCTCTTCGGCTTCGGCGAACATGGCCAGAAGCGAATCTTCGGGCATTCCCACGTCCAAGCGGGCCAGTGCGCGGTTAAATAGCAGCTTATCGCCCGAGGTGGGCTCGCCCACATTGCTGGCATAGATGCCACTGCAGGCCACCACGAAGAGGAGAAGAACCGCAGGTAGATTTCGCATATCGTCTCCTTCAGGCAGGTCCGGCTTGAAGGGCGGGGGCGACTTGCCTACTATGCCCGCATTGCGGCATCGCCGCGCCGAACGCGTGAATCATAATCGGAGGAGTTCAATTGTCCAAGAGGATTGGTATTCTAACCGGCGGGGGAGACGTTCCCGGCCTGAATCCCGCCATTCGCATGGTGGTCGAAGGCGCTGAGCGCGAAGGCATGGAAGTGCTGGGCCTGCGCCGTGGCTGGGCCGGCCTGCTGAATATCGAGACCGATAATCCCGCATCCCGCGACGAGTGGCTGCATCACCTGAATCTGGCCGAAGTGCGCACGGTGAGCCGCCAGGGCGGCACCTTCCTGCACAGCAGCCGCACTCATCCGGGTAAGGTGAAGCCCGCGGAGCTGCCCGAACATCTCAAGGGCCGCTTCGAGGTCGGCCCCGAAGGAAAAGTCGACGCCACCGAGGCCGTGCTCGAGAAAATCGAAGCGCTGGGCCTGGACTATCTGGTGACCATCGGCGGCGACGACACGCTCAGTTACTCCGAGCGCCTCCATCGCGAAGGCGTGAAGGTGGTGGCCATTCCCAAGACCATGGACAATGATGTCTTCGGCACCGACTACTGCATCGGCTTTTCCACCGCCGTCACCCGCAGCGTGAACATGATCAACGACCTGCGCACGGTGGCCGGCAGCCACGAGCGCATCATGGTAGTGGAACTCTTCGGCCGCAACAGCGGCGAGACGGCTCTGGTCACCAGCTGGCTGGCCGATGTGGATCGCACGCTCATCAGCGAGGCGCCCTTCGATCCCGATCGACTCACCGAACTGATCATGCGCGACAAGCGAAACAACCCCAGCGACTATGCCGTGCTGACCATCAGCGAGGGCGCGCGCATGGAGCGGGGCGAAATTATCGAAGAGGGCGAGGCCGACGCCTATGGGCATCGCAAGCTCGGTGGCATCGGCAAAATCACGGCGGATTACATCAAGAAAAAAACGGGCGCACACATCCTCTATCAGCAACTGGCATACCTCATGAGGTCGGGTGCGCCCGATTCCATGGATCGCATGGTCGCACGCAACTTCGGTGCTCTGGCCGTAGATCTGCTGCGTAAGGGCCACTGGGGCAACATGGTCTGTCTTTCAGAAGGCCGTTACGACAAGGTTCCACTGAGCTACACGGTTCAGGGCACCAAGCGCGTGAACGTTGGAAAATTCTACGATACCGCCGAATACCGGCCGAAGGTGGAAGGTGTCTTGGGGATGCCCATGTTCTTCTATTGATCGCCATGCTGCCTTCGCCCTTGAAAAGAAATAAGTTAAGGCACCTGGGCGGGCTGCCGATGCAGCTAAATGTCGGGACAACTCCCGGCAAGAGTCGCGTCAATCCCCACAAGCGACCCCCCCAGGGCCCGGTTTACCGGGCCCTTTTTTGTGAGGATCCATGGCCACAGAAAACTTGAAAGTCGGCATCATCGGCACGGGCACGCACGGCGCTCGCTATGCGCGGCACATCCTGAACGATGTCTCCTCCATGGATCTTGTGGCCATCAGCCGACGCTCCGCAGCCGGCGAGGCGCAAGCGCGAGATTGGAATTGCCGTCTTCACAGCGACTGGCGCGCACTGGTGGATGATGATCAGCTGGACGCGATCATCGCCGTGGTCACTCCCGACTTGCACGCCGTCATTGCCGAAGCCTGCGCGGCGGCGGGCAAGCCCTTGCTCCTGGAAAAACCCTTGGCGGTGGATAGCGCCGCCGGCCTTCGCGTGCTCGCGGCGGCCGAGCAGCTGCCCATCACTGTTGCGCAGACCCTTCGTTATAATCCCGTGATCCGCGCGCTGCGCGATGAACTTCCCCGCGCGGGCGAGCTCTATAGCTTCAGCGCCGATCAGCGCTTGGAACCTTCGACACATCCATGGCTCGCCGAACCTGCGATTGCCGGCGGCGGCGTGATTTTGCACACGGCGGTGCATCTCTTTGACGCCCTGCACTTCATCACGGAGCGAAGTGTGGAAGCGATTCGCGGCCGTGCCTGGAAGCGTCACAATCCCAATCTCGAAGATCATTTCCTGGGCGAAATTCGAATGACGGGGGACCTGCACGGCAGCGTGGAAGTGAGCAAGGTGGGCCCGGCGCGCAGCGGCCGTTACGCATTCGTCGGCAGTGAAGGCAGCTTGGTGGGGGATCAGATTCACGGCAGCCTGGAGTTCATCCGTGACGCGAACATCGAACCTCTTGCCACCTTCAAGCCGTTTCCCACTCTGCCGATTCTGCTCGACCACTGGCACAGTTTCCTGCGCGGTGAGGGAGAAAACCCCATCCCCGTGGCCAAGGGTTTCGCGGCACTTCGTGTCTGCGATGCCGCGCGCAAGGCGGCGGAGCAGGGCGATTGGATAGAGCCATGAAGTCTTGGAAGATTCTCGCTCAGGGGCCCTTCGGCCCAGGCGATCTCCGAGTCGTCTTCCGCGATGAAATGAAACCGCTCTCTTCCCTAGTGGAATCTGAAATCTCGGCGCACTGGGAACGTGCCTTGGCTTTTGCAGAGAAGGAGGGCCGACGCCTCTTCGATGGCGAGCTGTTTCATTTGGATGATGTGAAGGGGAAGGAGCTGCAACTCAGCCCTACCAGCTATCGAAGGTGGACCTTTGCCGCCGGTCGTGAGGGTGGAGTTGAGATCAGCCGTCCCCTGGCAAGTTGCGCTGCGGTGATCAGCGCCGACGGCCGGCTTCTCCTTCAGGAGCGCAGTGGCGAGGTTGCCGAGGGTGCGGGTCTCTTGCATGTACCCGGAGGACACCCCGATCCTTCGCGTGACATGCAGGGCGGCGTGCCCGATCTTTTCGGCGCCATGGAGGCAGAGCTTCTGGAGGAGTTGGCGCTGGAGTCCGGTGATCTGGACCAAGGGCAAATCCTGGCCCTCATCGAGAACCTGGAAAATGGAAAACCCGAATTGCTCTTTCTCTATCATTGTCATTTGACCTCCGAAGAAATCGCCATGCGATCCATTCGTGGCCGTGACGCTTATGAGTATGATTCTCTGACCTTCATTCCCAGCAAAGTCGAGAAACTATCTGCCTTCCTGCTTGATAATAAGAAAGAACTGGCCATTCCAAGCCAAGCCCTGCTCCATCTATTGATCCAATAAATCTGAGAACAGGCGAGAGCCTCTATCCTGATGCTGAGTGTGTTTCCCCCGGTACATGGCTTTCTTCGCGCACTGGGTTTAATCCAGAGCCCCAAATCTGATATAATTAGATGTATCGCAGACCCAGACATCAATCCCGGTAACGGGGAGGCAAACATGAAACTCGCGATTACTCTCGCACTCCTGTTTTTCATCACTCTTCCGGTCTACGCGGCAACGGTCACCTACACGAGTGAGGTGAGCCTCCAGAACACCGATTGGGACGAAATTTTGCAGCTGCAGAAATTCGATCCCTCCATCGGCGCTCTACTTAGTGCCGAGGTAAGTTTGGATGCAGGCTTCGAAGGGACTTTCTTTTTCGAGAACACCGGAGCTTCCCCTGGAACCTATCGCGGTGAAATGGACTGGGACATGGAGCTCACCCTGCCCGGCGACATTCCAGTGATTCTTTTCGATGAACTAATCGTGGAGGAAGGTGAACTTGACGCCTATGACGGCGTTCTCGATTTCGATGGGACTTCGGGTGTCACCATTCCCATCGCGGCCGACATGGAACCCATGTCACTCTTCGCGGGCGAAGATCTTTCCTTCTTCACCGGTATCGACACCATCGACTTGCCCATCAGCGCGGATGCATGGGTGAGCCTTTGGGCGTATTACGGATCGGGGAGCATGGGATCCACTTCCTACGCTTTCGCCATACTCACGGTTGTCTACGAGTACGAGGAAGAAGTGGCCATCAGGGACACTACCTGGAGTGCAATCAAGGGACTGTACTAGAAGCATCCTTTACAAAAACAAGAAGCGCCTGGCCGAAAAAGCCAGGCGCTTTTTTGATATTCACCGATGCCTATGCCAGCGATTCGCTAGGTGCAACTTCCAAAGCCTTCGATACGATTTCGAAGACATTGGCCGACAATTCCGGCTCGGCCAGAATGCGCTCCAATTCGGCGCGCATGAGTGCCTGTCGCTCGGCGTCGAATTTGGTCCAGCGATTGAAGCATCCCACAAGACGGGCGGCCACCTGCGGATTGCTCTTGCCCAGGTTGATCACCTGATCGGCGATGAAGCGGTAACCCGATCCATCTTTCGCATGGAAGTGGAGGGGATTCCCATAGGCGAAGGCGCTGATGAGCGCGCGCACCTTGTTGGGATTAAGCGCATCCCATGCGGGATGTTCCATGAGACCTTTCACATCTTCCAGGGCATTGGGCAAGGGAGACCAGGCCTGGGTGGAGAACCACTTGTCCATGACCAGCTCGTCGTCCATCCACTTTTCGGCGAAGGCGGCCAGGGCCTTTGCGCGTTCGGGCACATCGTGAGCATTGAGAATGCCCAGTGCGGAAAGAGAGTCGGTCATGTTGTCGGCGGTTTCGAATTGCTTCTGGGCCAGGGCGCGAGCCGAGTCATCCTTTTGCGTCATGATGTAGGCGAGAGCTACATTGGCCAGGGCACGACGCCCCATGGATTCCGGATCAATGTCGAAAGCTGCGTCGATGTGATTGCTCGCATAAACGGCTTCGAATTCAGATCGCAGAGCCTCGCCTAAGGCGCGACGCAGGAATTGTCCCGCTTCGTGAATAGCTTCGGGATCCACCACGTCCACCAACTCGGCCAGGTAGCCTGCGCCGGGCAGGGTGAGGGTTTGGGCGGCCAGGGCCTTGTCAAGATCGGGGTTGCCCAGAATCTCGCGGAAGGCATCGACGATCACAGGATCGCAGCTCAACTCGCGCCCGGCTTGATAGTCTTCCACTAAAGCGAGTAGCAGGTCGGTGGCCAGCTGTTGACCGGCTTCCCAGCGGTTGAATGAATCGCTGTCGCGACTCATGAGGAAACTCAGTTCCTCGTGAGTCAGATCCGTGTTCAAACGTACGGGCGCTGAGAACCCGCGAAGCAGGGAAGGCAGTGGTTCCTCAGGCAAATTCACAAAACGAAACACCTGCTTGGCCTCTTTCAGGTGCAGCACACGCTCGCTTGCACCCGGCGCATCCTCACCTTCGAGCTGAAGGGCTAATTGCGTTCCATCGGCCGCGAAGAGAGCCGCAAGCACGGGAATGTGCATGGGCTTCTTATTCGTCTGACCCGGCGTGTCGGGGATTTCCTGGCTGATGGTCAGAGTGAAAACGCCCGTGTCCGCATCGTGCTCTCGGCTAACATGAATCTCGGGTGTGCCAGCCTGATCGTACCAGAGTTTGAATTGAATCAGATCCACACCCGAGGCATCCGCCATGGCCGCGGCGAAATCGTCGGTGGTCACGGCTGAATTGTCGTGGCGCTCGAAGTAGAGATCCATGCCCTTGCGGAAAGCGTCCGGCCCGATAATGGTGCGCATCATGCGCAAAACCTCGGCGCCCTTCTCATAGACCGTGGCCGTGTAGAAATTGTTCATCTCGATGTAGGACTGCGGCCTAACGGGATGGGCCATGGGGCCGGCGTCCTCCGGGAACTGCCCCGAGCGCAGGACGCGCACGCTGTCGATGCGCTCCACCGCCGCGGAGTTCATGTCGGCCGTGAACAACTGATCGCGCAGCACCGTGAGCCCTTCCTTGAGGCTGAGCTGGAACCATGAGTTCACGGTGACGCGATTACCCGTCCAGTTGTGGAAATACTCGTGGGCGATGACCGCTTCCACATTTACGAAATCGGTATCGGTGGCGGTTTCCTGCCGAGCGAGCACGTACTTGGAATTGAATATGTTCAGCGACTTGTTCTCCATGGCGCCCATGTTGAAGTCGCTCACGGCCACGATATTGAAAATGTCCAGGTCGTATTCGAGGCCGAAGACATCTTCATCCCACTTCATGGACTTGATCAGCGAGACCATGGCGTGATCCACGCGATCCAGATCGCCCTCGCGCACCCAGATGCGCAGCGTCACGTTTCGACCCGAACTGGTGGTGAAGCTGTCTTCGTGGGCTTTCAGGTCGCCGGCTACCAGTGCAAACAGATAGCTGGGCTTGGGAAAGGGATCTTCCCATACCGCGAAATGACGACCGCCATCCAGTTCGCCTTCATCCAGGAGATTGCCGTTGGAAAGCAGAATCGGATAGGCCTTCTTCTCGGCCTCCACACGCACGGTGTAGCGCGCCATGACATCGGGGCGATCCAGGAAGTAGGTGATCTTCCTGAAGCCTTCGGCCTCGCACTGGGTGCAGAAGTTTCCACCCGACTTGTAAAGCCCTTCCAGGCTCGTGTTGCTTTCGGGATGAATTCGCACCACGGTTTCAAGCTGAAATGCTTCGGGCAGCCCGGCCAGACGCATGCCTTCATCGTCGAACTCGATTTCATCCAGGGGGATTTCAATCCCATCCATCTTGATGGAGACGGGTTCCAGGTCGCGGCCATGAAGCAAGAGGGCCGAACCGCTCGCCTCCGCTGCGGGGTTTCGCCTGAAGGCGCTTTTCGCGGTGACCACGCTGTGTTCCTCACCCAATTCGAAGTGAAGATCAACGGTGTCGATGAGATACTCCGAAGGGCGATAATCCTTCAAATACTTAGGCTGCGGTTTCTTGTCGGACATGAGTGGAATCTCCAGGTGAACAGATGGGGGAATCGTTCTAGGGTTTGGGCATCGGGATGTTTTCGAGTTTTAAGAGTCTGCGTTTTGCGGCAAGGCCGCCTGCGAATCCGCCGATCCTGCCGCCGGCTGCGAGCACGCGATGACAGGCAACGAAGGGCCAAAGCGGATTTCGATGAACGGCGCCACCCACAGCTCGGGATGCGCCGGGTTGTCCCACACGCTTGGCCAGTTCTCCATAGGTGGTCGCCTCACCCCAGGGAACCTTGGTCAGTTCTTTCAATACCTTGGTGCTGAACTCTCCTTGACCGGAGAAGTCCAGCGCGGGAATCTTACCGGGGTTTTCGCCGAGGAAGTAGCGGGAAAGCCAATCGCGTGCCGCGACGAGATGACTCTCGGCCTTGCCGGGCGCCAGGAAGTTTGCCGGTAGCGCGCCTTTCTTGTAGGCTGCGATTTCTTTCTTGCTCGTGCCCACCGCGCGAAGTCCGCGGTCGGAAGCGAAAAGGCCAAGGCGTCCATCGGGACTGTCTACTTCAATCCAGCGCATGAGGCTCCTTTCCTGTTATCCTAGGACATCCGGAGCGGGGAGACAAGACGCTTGAAGATCCAAGTTTTCACTGATTTTGACGGCACCATCACCGAGCGTGACACCCTTGTGCACCTGCTCGACAAGTATGTGGGCGACAGCTGGTACGAAATCGAGGACCGGGTGGATGATGGCAGCCTGAGCGAGGAGCAGGGCCTGCGTCAGGAAATTGCGCTGCTGACCGCGCCCTTCGAAGAGGCCCTGGCCGCGGTTCTGGATGAAGTGCCGGTGGATCCCGGGTTTGCTGCTTTCGCTGAATATTGCGTCCATAGAGGATGGCCCCTCACGATTCTCTCCGGTGGGCTGAAGCCGCTCATCGAGGCGGTGCTGGGGGCCCATGGCTTGTCCCATTTGCCTGTGCATGCAAACGACTTAAGCTTCGAAGAGGATGGCCGCTGGCAGGTGGTGCCGGCGGCGACTCCGCGCATCAACAAGCTCTGCAATCATTGCAAAAGTTGGTGGCTGGCCGAAAGTTTGGAGCCGGTCATTTACATCGGCGACGGCACCACCGATCGCTGCCCCGGCGCGCGGGCTGATCTGCTCTTTGCAAAGGGATCCCTCGCCGATTGGTGCGAGCGGGAAAGTGTGGCCCACGTGCCCTGGAAAAAGTTCGAAGAAATTCTAGCTTGGCTCAGCGATGTGCGCGGCGAGGCATGGTTGGACACGCTGACGGCGCCTTAGTCGAATCGCGTGATCATCACTCCATAGAATCGCTCAACTCGCGCTATGTAGTCGGTCAGCGGAACTTTCGCCACGCGACCGCCCTCGTAGAATCCTTCCAGAGGGCTGGATGCTGCGTGCACCAGCCAGGGCCGACCTTCTTCCACAATGACAATGCCGATGTGCCCGATGACCAGGCCGTATTCCTTGCGCAGCTTGCGCGCGCCTTCGTGGAAGGGGCTGAGCACCAACCAGACGATATCCCCTTCGGCCAGTTCGCTTTCCACGAGATCCCGCTGGGGCACAAAGTAGAAACTGTCGGCGGCATAGCGGCTGCTGCCCACGCCGTCGCGCGCGGCGCCTGTCAACTCGCGTGTGATGTTGCTGCCCCAGTGTCCCGTTCGGATCATGTCCAGGCTGTAATCCAGGTGCTCGGCGCGGTCGTAGTCGACCCGGCCATCGGCGTTCACGATGGAGTCCAATGCCGCTCCAGCGAATCGCGTACCCAGGGCCATGCGCAGTGCCGCCCTGGAATTGCTAGCTCGTGCGAGTTCGCTGACACGATAGGTGAGGCTCACGCAATCGTGCACATGATCGCTCACGATGAGCCCTTCGCTCACATATCCACCCTCGGCCAAGCCGAAGAGATAACTCGATTGTTCCGCCTCTTCGAAGCGTCGAGCCCAAAGTCCCACGCGCTCAGCGGTGGACAGCTGCTTTTCGGCGGCGAGTAGAGAATCCATGATGGCGGCGGGATAGAGCGCCTCGGCATTGCGCCGGGCCAGAGCTTCCCAGGGGTCCGCCTGCCCACATGCGGTTGCGGACATGAGGATCGGGAAAAGCGAAAGCAGAAGTATGGTTTTCATGGCCTAAAGTTAGATGCAGAGAAGTCAGCGGTCAATCGTTGATGCACCCCGCCCTCGCATGTATATTCTCCGGACCCTTCACCCACGGATGTCCCCATGAGTCTTGATTCCATCAGACAGAAGATCGAAGCGGGCCAGCGTTTGAGCACCGACGATGCACTGACCCTTTACCGCAGCGAAGATCTTTTCGCCCTGGCCGAACTGGCCGATGCGGTGAATGTCGAGAAGAACGGCAACAAGGTCTACTTCAATATCAATCGGCATATCAATCCCACGAACGTTTGTGTCTATGCCAAGAGCTGTCAGTTCTGTTCCTTTGCGGCGAGCATGAAAGACGATCATGGCTACACCATGAGCGATGAGCAAATTCTCGAGGCGGCCGCCGGCATGGAAGCCGAAGGCGCGCGGGAGATTCACATCGTGGGCGGCATTCATCCCAGGCTGAAATACGATTGGTATCGCGGCATCATCAGCATGCTGCACGAGGCACATCCCGATGTTCATCTGAAAGCCTGGACGGCGGTGGAGATCGATCACTTCACGCGGCTCACCGGATGGAGCACCGAAGAGGTGCTGGCCGACATGCAGAAGGCCGGTGTGGACAGCCTGCCCGGCGGGGGTGCGGAGATTTTTCAGGAAGAGGTCCGCGAGAAGTTATGCGGGCACAAAAGCTGGACCGATCGATGGTTCGAGGTTCACTCTGCGGCCCACAAGCAAGGCATGCGATCCAACGCCACCATGCTTTACGGGCACATCGAGTCGCTGGAAGATCGCGTGGATCACATGGATCGCCTGCGCGATCTGCAGGATGAAACCGGAGGTTTTCAGGCCTTCATTCCGCTGGCCTATCATCCCGAGAACAACCCGCTGCCCGTGGACACCTTCACCACGGGCCTGGACGACCTTCGCACACTCGCTGTGGCAAGGCTCTTTCTCGACAATTTCCGACACGTGAAAACCTATTGGATCATGGTCACCGAGAAGCTCAGTCAGCTGGGTCTCAGGTTCGGCGCCAACGACATCGACGGCACGGTGGTGCGTGAGCGCATTACCCACGATGCGGGCGGAACCACACCCGAGCACATTCGCCAGGAAGAGCTGGTGCGGCTCATTCAGAAAGCCGGACGCGTGCCCGTGGAACGCAACACCGTTTACGAGGAGATCAAGGTATGGCATTGAGCGAGGCAAGAAGCCGAACCGAATTGTCCGCCTTGCTTGAAAGCGCGGCGACCGGCGAACGTCTGAGCCGAGAAGATGCCTTGAGGCTCTTTCGCGAAGCCGACCTGCTCGACCTCGGCCGCGCCGCCGACATGCGCCGCGCCGCCATGCATCCGGAAGCTCAGGTTACCTTCATTATCGACCGGAACATCAACTACACGAACGTGTGCAATGTCTACTGCAAGTTCTGCGCGTTTTACAGGCGCCCCGGTCATGAGGAAACCTATGTCCTCACCCGCGAGGAACTGGGTCAGAAGATTCAGGAGACCTTGGATGTGGGAGGCTCTCAGATTCTCATGCAGGGCGGTGTGCATCCCGATCTGAAAATTGATTGGTATGAGGAGATGCTGAGCTGGATCAAGGAAAACTACGACATCCACATCCACGCCTTCAGTCCGGTGGAGATTCGCCGCATCGCCGAGTTCAGTGATCTGTCGGTGAAGGACACGCTAATTCGACTGCGCGATGCAGGTCTCGATTCGGTGCCTGGTGGTGGTGCGGAGATTCTGTCCGACCCGGTGCGCAAGAAGATCGCCCCGCTCAAGGATTCATCGGACGAATGGCTCGAGGTCATGGAAATCGCTCACGAGATCGGCATGCGAACCACGGCCACCATGATGTTCGGCCACGTGGAAGAAGACAGGGACATCGTCGAGCATCTGCATCGCCTGCGCGAACTGCAAGATCGAACCGGTGGCTTCACGGCTTTCATCCCCTGGACCTTCCAGCCCGAGAACACGCACCTCAAAACAAACAAGGCCACTTCCGTGGAATACCTTCGCGTGCTCGCGCTCTCGCGACTCTATCTCGACAACTTCGAGAATCTTCAACTGAGCTATGTGACCATGGGTGCGAAAATCGGCCAGGTGGCCATGCGTTTTGGCGCCAATGATTTCGGCAGCCTCATGCTGGAGGAAAACGTGGTGAGCCAGGCGGGCGCGAAGTTCCTCATGCCTCGCGAGGAAATTGAAAGGCTCATTCGCGACGCCGGGTTCATGCCCGCCCTTCGCAATCAGCGCTACGACGTGCTCGAGGTGCTCAAGAACTAGCTAATCGGTCGTGTTCAAGTAGATATTCAAGTAGCTGTTGCCGTTGCAAGACCATTCATCCAATTCCTCCTGCACCAATCCGCCGGCAACGTCGATGAGGTAGAGGTGGGTGAGCGATTCGCAAACAGCCTCTTCCTCCAGACGGAAAACCATGTAGCTACCTGCATCAAAATCGAGAGGCAATGCCCCTCCCTCAGCCTGGTAAATCTTGTAGGTGTCTGGATCGTCGGGATATTCCCATCGCCGCTCATAGGACCAACTCAGTACGCGCAAGGGATTCAGCGCCAGGTTCACGTCGAAATGGCCCGAGAGATGCGAGCCATAGATGCCGATGCTATCCCATACGGCCGAGAAGCTATTGCCGGACATCGTTCCCGCTGCGTATTGCAGGGATAGCATGTCTCCGGGATCCACCGATCCATCTTCCATGAGCGACGCGTACTTCATCATGAAGCGGCCCTTGATGAAGGCGGGCATTTCCTCTTGCTGCACTTCCTCGATCACGCTGACTTCGATTTCCACGTTAGTTAGGGTGTCGTAATCCGGCCCACTGCCATGAGGACGAATCACCTGCACCATCAGATCCGTATAGTTTTGATGGAGGTCACTCCAGTTTTCATAGAGCAATGCCTCTCCACCTTCGCTGAGTAGCACGGGAAGCTCATTTTCGTTTCGTCCGTAGAGAACGAGATCCAAGGTGAGTGCCTCAGGATCGGAGTTGCTAAGAATCTCCACCTTCAGATTGCTATTTTCCGGTGGTGAGTCTCCGACAATAAGTCCCTTCCAAATGTCGGAGCCGAAGTCGGGAACTTGAAGTGTAGCCCTACGGCTGGAGCCGATAGCCGCATCAAAGAAGGCGGTATCGAAGGGCCAGTAGTGCCAGGCAATACCATTGGGGTCGAAATCGTATAGTTGGAACAATACCACCTGTTTTTGAAAGTCGCTGCACCAACCCTCTAGGGGTGGATCCATTACATCCATCAAGGCTGTAGTGATTTTGCCGGACTGAAAAAAGGCTTCGTACATCTCGAGAAGGCGTTCATCACCCTGTTGCTCAATCAGGTATCGGATGAAGCTGCACATCCCATAACCGTACTCCTTTTTCGCAAGGGTGGGATGGCCTCCGATTCCCCACAGGGGGGCAAGGTAGCTGTCGAGATCCGGTCCTTGAGGGATCCATTCCGGGTCTATGCTTGCTTCGAGGTAGGCGGCGCTGGCCTCGTCCAACCAGACGCGATCCTGATTGACGGTGGTCCAGTCGGAAGGGTGGCGTGTGTCGAAGTAATCCTGAGCGTTATGAAAAAGTTCATGCACGACTACATGGGCGAGATTTTCGCCTGAGTTTTCGAGCACCGGATCGAGGACGAATTTCCCCCGCCCCCAGGGGCCCGTATAGTATTCGGCGAGTTCCGAAAACTGGGGAACGGCCAGATGAATTTGAAGGGGCCAGATGGTATCCTGATCTCCAAAAGTGAAACCGTTTGCGTAATAGACATCCCAAGTTTCCTCGAACTTTTCAAGGACGCGAAATGGGAATTCAGGTTCCATATCCATGAAGTTGTAATAGACTCTGAAGTGTTCCTCGTCTTCGTAAGGTATGTAACCTACGGTATTGGTCGCGACGAATTGCAGCTCACCTTCATCGCGATCATCCAGCTTGTAAGCACCGCGCTCAAGTTGGGCGATGCACCAATCTGCACTATCTCGAGATGCAATGTGCAACCAACTCATGCCTCGACCTGCGTGAGTTCCTTCCCGCTCTTCACCCATGAAGAGAAGAGAGGGGTCGCCTTCATTCCTGCCTGCCTGTTTACGCACTCTCAAAGTTACCGGTGATCCCAGTTGCTCGGGAAGACCTTCGATACGATAGACGGATTCGCTTCCAGCAAAAGGATGATCCGAGTCATCTGCGTGGAGAGATAAATAGGTATCAGTTTCAAGAGCGCCGGCGGGAATACTCAGTACGAGATCACCACTGCTCAGTTCACCGCCATCCTGGCCAAGGGTTCCTTCCGCAAGTGACTCGGGCAGAGTCTCTGTGGGAGAGCTTTCCTCCTCGCTGCAACCCCAAGTTGAGATTGTAAAAAGCACGAGAGAAAGCGAAATGAGCAGGCTGATCTTGCGCATTGATATCCTCCGATTCGATCCTCCCAAATCAATCGATCCACTCAGCTTAACAAAAACGGACTCACTTGTCTCAAAACAATCAAGCGATTTCCCGATACCCTGATTCTTAAGCTATCTGTGCTAGCAATTTTGATCTCTCGGCCCTTAATATCGGCGTCTTGGCTCTATCAAGGTGATTTCATGTCGCTCAGCACTGAAAAACTTAACTCGCTCCGCGAATCCTTCACGGCTCTGGGATTCGACCGCGTTGGCTTTGCGCCAGCCGCGATTGTGGCCGACTACAGCCGATACGAGAGCTGGCTCGACGCCGGGTTTGCAGGTGGCATGGATTACATGCATCGTAATTGTTGCCTGCGCGAAGATCCTCGAGAGTTGCTTGCCGAGGCACGCTCTGTGATCCTGGTTTCCATGAACTACCATTGGCCGATTGACGAACCCGAGCCGGAGGGCCGTGGCCGTGTGAGCCGCTACGCACGCGGGCGCGACTATCACAAGGTGATGCGCAAACGACTGCAGAAAGCGGAAGGGATTCTCCGAGATGAATTCGGCGCTCAAGCCACGCGGGTTTGCGTAGATTCGGCGCCTTTGCTGGAGCGCTCACTGGCCGCCTCAGCGGGTCTGGGCTGGATTGGCAAGAACACCATGCTCATCGACGAGCGTTTAGGATCGTGGACATTCCTGGCGGCTTTGCTTTGTGATCTCGACCTGCCGGCCGACTCACCCGTGAGCGATCGATGTGGCAATTGCACCGCCTGCCTGGACGCTTGCCCCACACAGGCCTTCCCCGAGCCGGGTGTATTGGATGCGAGCAAGTGCATCAGCTACCTGACCATCGAACACAAAGGTGAGATCGATGAGGATCTTGCTGGTCAAATGGATGATCATGTTTTCGGCTGTGACATTTGCCAGGAAGTTTGTCCGTGGAACAACAAGGCGCCGGTCACGGAAATCGATGACTTCCGTCCACGTGAGCAGGTAACCGCCCCACTTCTCGGCGATCTACTCAAACTCGATGAACCTGGTTTTCTCGATCGTTTCGCGGGAACTCCCGTCATGCGGGCAGGGCTTGAAGGCATGAAACGAAACAGCCGTATCGCCCAGAAAAACTCCGGGAGAAAAAAATGAGCAGACGACTCATGAGCATCGCATTGATATTGCTGCGCCCATCAAAGCTGAAGGAGCTTCTAGAAAAATCGTGAGCGTGGACAACTGCATCATTCGGAATTTGGAAAACAATGACTCAATTACAGAGTTAACAGATCTGCTCAATCGCGCCTATGCGAGCTTGGCGGAAATGGGTTTCCGCTACGTAGCGACCTGGCAGGATGAAGCCATAACCCGTCGGCGAGTGAGTCGAGGCGAGTGTTTGGTAGCTGAGTTGGACGGTCGATTGATCGGCACCTTGCTTCTCGAATATCCCGCCAAGGGTGCAGAGTACTACGAACGTGCTGGGGTCGCGAAGTTTCAGCAATTCGGTTTGGAGCCGGAATATCAAGGGATGGGAATCGGACGGCGCTTGTTGTTGAAAGCCGAAGAGCGTGCTCGGGAACGCGGAGCGACTGAACTTGCCCTCGACACGGCTGAAGGCGCGGAGCATCTGATTCGAATGTATGAAAGGTGGGGGTATCACTTGGTCGGGGAAGCCGATTGGGAAGTGACCAACTACCGTAGCGTGATCATGAGCAAGGAGCTGGGCCAGTATGAACATAGTTGAACTCTATCGGAAGATGCATGGCGAGCTTGAAGCCTTGCTCGCGGGCGAGACTGATCTCATCGCAAATTCAGCCAACACGGCGGCGCTGCTCTGGGAACATCTGCCCGATATCAATTGGGCCGGATTCTACCTGCTCAAAGAAGGTGAACTTGTACTGGGTCCATTCCAGGGCAAATCCGCCTGCGTGCGTATTGCCATGGGTAAGGGGGTCTGCGGAACCGCGGCGGCGACGCGCGAAACTCAACTTGTGCCCGACGTGCACGACTTTCCCGGACATATCGCCTGTGATTCAGCATCGCGTTCGGAAGTCGTGGTGCCTTTGATCAAGAATGGTGAATTACTCGGCGTACTCGATATCGACAGCCCGAGTCTTTCCCGCTTCGATGCGGCCGACGCGGAAGGCTTGGAAAAAGTCGCCGCTATTTTCCTGGCTTCCTTATCATTCTAGGCTTTCGCTAAATGATCCACAGTCGCGGCGATCACCTGTTCCAAACTTAGGGGAACTCGATCCGGCATGGGATGCGTGGCTCCGAAGGTGTGTCCGGCGCCCTCCATGGGCAGAAAGCTTCCGTGCTCTCCGAAGGCTCCCGCTATGGCAAGCCCTTCCGCGTAGGGGACCGCCTCATCGGCCGTACCATGGATAACCAAGGCTGGAATTTCCAAACTCGCCGCTGCCGACAGAATGTCCAGGTCCTCGGCGTTCTTCTCGATGTCATCGAGCAGATCCAGTTTGATTTTGAAAACGTCACCGGTGCGCGCGTTTTCCACTCGAACAAATCCCTGTTCTCGCACAATGGCCAGCTGCTCATCATTGTAGCGTGCAACGGTGGCGATGGAAGCCCAGGTGACTAAGCGCGAAACACGAGGCTCATTGGCTGCTGCCAGAATCGCCGCGCCACCGCCGCGGCTGTGTCCCATGAGTCCGATGTCACCGGTTTTGGTGGGAGCGCCGGGAATGCCGCCGCGGGCGAGCAGGTCGGCCACCAAGAGCGTATCTTCCACTTCACGGCTATGGGTGTTCGATTCGAATCGATCCTTCTCGCTGAAAGTCTCGCCGTCCTCGCCCACACCGCTACCTGAAAGATTGAATCGGCATGCTGCCAGGCCGGCTTCGGCGATGGCCTCACAGAGCAGGTGCCAGAAACCCCAATCCATGAATCCCTTGAAACCGTGAACGAGCAATACTCCCTGGGCGGGGTCGCCGTCGGGCAAGTGCATCTTGCCGCGAAGAGGATAGCCGTCGGAAGATGGAATCTCGAAGGGGACGATGCGGCTCATGTTAGTCTCCTAGTTTCTGCAGTAGACCGTAAAGTTGCTCGCTTGTTCGATTGGGATGATCCTCCAGCGCGTGCCTGAGCGCAGCGCGCAAGGTGGGATCTCCTGCGAAGTCTGTCTTCATGATCTCGCGCAGACGCGTGCGAACTTCCCTGGCCGGACGATAGCGCAGAAGTGCCGCCAAGCGAGAAAGCTGCTCAGGCGACCTGGCATCATTCCATGCCGCGGCGAATTCATCGCCCCAACCAGGACGATCAGCCAAAGCCTCTTCGGCGGCCCATCGCACGGCATAGCTTTCATGGACGACAAGTTCCAAAAGCAATCGAGGCGAACCCAGGCCCTGTGCGTCCAGACTGTAGGCGATTTCCTTGAGAACCAGGGTCGAGGTGTCCTCGCTTTCCACCAAAGCCTTGCAATAGCGTTCGAACACTTCTAGCTCGCCACCTTGCAATCCTTGCAGACGCGAAAGTGCGGCCAGCGCACTAATCTGATCGCGCTCGTCTCGCGGATCGGAAAGCAAGGCCATCAATTCGGGATAAGCTCGCGGGTCGCGAATGTTTTCCAAACTCCAGGCCGCCAAGCGCCAGAAAGATGGCACCCCTTCTCGCAGCACTTCGCGCAGGGGATCCACGGCCACATCCCCGTACTCGCGCATGAGATCTTTGAGGGTGTGACGCTCCCGCGCCGAATCCGTATTGAAATGCGCGATGAGCACAGGTATGGCCGCGTGGGGATGGGCCATGAGCGAATCGTGGCCGGCCTTTTTCCAGTTCGCGAATCGCGGCTCGCCGGCGGCGGCCATGGTGAAGTATTCGTTCCAGGTGCGGCGCTCACCTTCGTAGGGCAAGGGTTCGGCAAGTTGCCAGGCCGGTCCCGCCACGGGGCCGTCTAGATCCAGGCGCACGCCGCGGAAGCTGCCGCGTTCGGCACCGGGATCCACAAGCTTGCTGCGCCAATCGTCGCCGCTGGCATCCACGCAAAGACCCAGGCTGCCGAAGTGACGCCGGCGGTTTCCATAACCCGATGCGTTGGCGTTTTTGCCCAGGTAGCCATCGGATCCTGCGGCGTCCAGCAGCACGCCGATGCCGTTGGCGTTGCCCGCGCCTTGAGCCAGGTCGTCGCAACTGTATCGATCGTTACCCGCGGCGTCGTAGAGCACGCCTATTGCAAGATCGTGACCGCAGCCTTGTCCCACACCGTGGCATGCGTAGCTGTCGTTGCCCGCCTCATCCACGAGGGCCGCCAGGGCCAGATGCACGCCGGCGCCCTGGCCGTACTGCCAGAGTCCGTAATGATCGTTGCCCGCACGGTCCACCAAGAGTCCCGCCGCATACCAGTAGCTGGTGCCCTGTCCGTAGATGTCGGCCACGTAATTGTCGTTGCCATCGTGGTCGGACAAAACGCCCAGGCCACCCGACCACTTGGGACGCCATCCAAAGCCGAAGCCCTGGGATAGCGTAACCGAGTGATCTTCGTAGCGAAGCATGTCCAGATAATGTGGCACGGCCAGGTAGCTGTCGGGGCCGGACAGGTCGTAGAGGTGCCCCACGCCGCCCACGAAGCCGAAGCCCTGGGCATAGAGATGGGCGCGATATACATCTTCGCCGCCTTCGTCGCGCAAAATGCCTGCACCGCAACCGCCGGCTCCCTGTGTTACGCGATCGCTGGTGTAGATGTCGTTGCCCGCCCGGTCGATGAGCAGGCCCAGGCCGCACCATCCGCCGCCCAGATCGAAGGATTTACCTTCGTAGATATCCTCGCCGCTCTCGTCGATAAGGCCCGATGCGCCGAGGAAAGCGCCGGCCAGGGCCGCGTCTTCCAGTCCGGTGTAGCGGTCGTCACCGGCGAGGTCGTGAATAAAGCGCCAGCCGCCGGGGTCGGCGGCGAAATCGCTCCCGCCATGGGGGCGACATGCCTTCAGGCGATACTCGTCATTGCCACCCAGCTCAAGGATGAAGGCAAAATCGCCTTCGTAGTAGTTTCGTCCGGCAGCGCCCACCACGAAGTTACCCAGGGCCGTGGCCTTGGCGTAGTGAAGGTCGCCTTCCACAGTGCTGCCGTCGGGAAAGGTGGCGCCACTCATTTCAGCTTCGCCGGCCGCCGCGTAGACCAATTCGTAGAGCAGGTAGGAGTAGGCCGCCGCTTCGCGCAGGAATGTCACCTGGCTTTCCAGTAGGGCCGGGCGATCGAGCCTCGACCACAGCGTAATGATGGAATCAGATCGCGCGGCGAATTCATCTTCCATGGCGCGCAGTTCGAAAAGGTCGGTGATGTCCCGCGTGTCGGCTTCATCCAGAACGCGCAGGCCATCCCGAATGAGGAAGCTCAATTCGGCGGGGCGCAAGTCGTCGGCTGCAGCTGCACGCCGGGGAAGGGCATCCCGCATTTTCTTTTCGAACCAACGATGGGGAAGGTCGGTTTCGCGACGCGGACTGGCGGGAAGAATTTCGCCATCGCCATTTTCGACGCTGTCCTGGCCAAATAGGATGGGGGCCAGTGCGTCCAGGCAACTGAGATCGCTTCGCGAATCAGCCTCGTCGAAAAATTCCAGCTTCTCGAGGGGGCCTGCCAGGAACTGAGAGAGCTCCATGGGACTTTCCATGGCCGCGGTGATCCAGTCGAGGCGAAAGACGTCCGGATCGTTGACATGGGGAAAAAGGCTAGGCTCGTCGGGCCTGATATCCAGTTCGGCCAATCCCGCGTGGAGCAGGGAGTCGGGCCAGAGCTCGGCGGCGGGTGCTCCCGCGGCCAGGGCAAGAATCAGGAGTAGGGTGAATCGCACCATCAAAGCCTCCCGGTATAAAAAAACGACCCCGCGTTACGGGGCCGTCAATCGGTGCCGAAGGGGAGACTCGAACTCCCACGAGCTTTCGCTCACTACGACCTGAACGTAGCGCGTCTACCAATTCCACCACTTCGGCAGGTGGACAGCAGAGTAGAAAGTGAGGGGGGCTATGTCAAGTGCCCCCAAGCGTTTTCGATTGATACGGCCCAAGGAGGATGCTAGTTTGCCGGGATCATCCCTTATTCCGCCGCCCCCGAAATCGTGGGCCCGCCCGATTCGAGAATTCCCATGAGCGAGCAGCAGAAACAGATCTGCGCCAATCGAAAGGCGCGATTCGACTACCATATCCTCGATACCTTCGAGGCGGGAGTTGCCCTGCTCGGTACCGAGGTCAAGAGCCTGCGCTCAGGGAAGGGCAACATCAAGGAGTCCTACGCCCGGTTCAGGGGCGACGAACTCTGGCTCATCGGCATGCATATCAGCCCCTACGAGATGGGCAATCGCCAGAATCACGAGCCCGAACGACCCCGCAAGCTGCTCATGAACTCGCGAGAGCTGCGTAAACTGCGTCGCCAGGTGGATGAAAAGGGCCTCACCCTGGTGCCGCTGCGCATGTACTTCAATGAGAAGGGTTGGGTGAAGCTGGAGGTGGCACTGGGACGTGGCAAGGCCAAGTACGACAAGCGCCAGGCCATCGCCAAGCGCGATTCGGATCGGGCACGTGACCGGGCCCGGCGAAGGGATACGGAATGAGGGCCATCGCGATAGCCATAGTCCTGGCCTGCCTCGCTACGGCTTCGGTTCTGGCTGAGGAACCGCAGCTTCCTCCCCTCGAAGCCGGCCCCAAGATCAGCGAGCAGATTCTCGAGTTCGCTCCCGGTTCGGGCCGTGAGCCCCGCGAGTTTCCCCTCTACGAGTTGGCGGAGTCATCCCTTCCCTACATGGATCTCTGGGATCTCAGCCAGATGCTCCAGGCCTCCCGATATTTCGATCCCGTCACGCGCAAGGTACTCCTGCGTATCGGCGAGCGCCGCGTGAAGTTGACCGATGGCCTGCCCTACGCCTTCTTCGACGGACGCGCCCGCGAACTGGCCGAACCCTGCCGCATCGTGGCCGGGCGATTCTATCTACCGCTGGATCTTTGGCCCGCTCTCCTCGCCGAATTCCCCGATCTGCCACTTCAGCTCGATCCCGACGCCCTGCGCGTCATCGCCGGCCCCGGCGCGCCGAACCTGCTGGGCCTGGAGTGGGTGCACGCCCGCGAAAGCCTGCGCGTACTCCTTCGCACCGCCGGCGAACTGGAGCCCAGCGTGTTGAAATTAGGCGAGGGCTGGCTTCAGGCCAGCATTCCCGGCGGGCGCCTGGCCGACTATCCCTGGACCCGCTTGCCCGTGGATTCGCCCCTGGATTCATTTCGTGTGAGCCAAAGTGACGACATCGTCCTGATGGACTTTCATCTGTCCCAGCCCATTCGCGACTTCCGCCATCGCCGCGACAGTGAGGGGCGAAGTTGGGTGCTCACCGTCGACCTTCCCCTTCGTCCGACCCTGCCGGAGCCGCCCTTGGGCGAGACCCTTCCCGAAGATGTGCCGCCGCCCGCATTGCCCGGTGGCTTCACGCGCATTGTGCTCGATCCGGGTCACGGCGGCGCGGACCGCGGATGCATCACTCCTGATGGCATTCTCGAAAAGGACTGGAGCCTTCAAGCCGCACGCTGGCTGGCGCCCTTCCTGGAGGAACAGGGTTTTCAAGTGGTCTGGACCCGCCAGCGCGACGAGGCCCACGCCATGAGCCATCGCAGCCAGGCCGCCAATGTGGCCGGCGGCGATCTGTATTTGTCTCTGCACTGGACCCGGCGCAGTCGTGGCGGCCCCACGGGCATGGAGATTATTTTGGAGGAGCCGGGCCTGGCCGAAAGCGGCGAGGGCCTGCAGGCCTGGGAGGCCGTGCAGGGAGCACATCGCCGTGCCAGCCTGGAGCTGGGCCTGGATATTCAGCGCGAGCTGCGTCCCATGGGCGATTGGCGCCAACTGGGCATTCGCCGCGAAAACAGCGCCGTGCTTCAAGGGCTCGACATGCCCGCTCTCATGCTCGAACTCGGAAACCTCGATAGCGGCGTGGAACGCGCCGCCTGGGAAGATCCTCCCACACGGGCTCGCCGATTGCGCGCTCTGGCCGAGGCTCTGGCCCGCGAATCTGCACGCTGGGAGAAGGAGGGCCGCCCATGATGCGTCTTTTATGGATGATGCCACTGCTTCTCTTGGCTGCCTGCGCTGGGGAATCTCCCCAGCCACCTGCCGAAGTGCCTGAAAGCTGGGAGGGCTATGGCAATCAGGTGCGTGTGCTCTACTTTGCCGAGGGAAGCACGAGCCTGGAGTGGCGGGAAGAGGCACGGGCCTTGGAAATTCTGGAAGATCCCGCCGCACGTATTGAGGCCACCCTGAACGAACTCTTGGCCGGTCCCCGCGAAGTGAATGGCCGGGCCTTCCCTCTGGGCTGCGGCCTGGAACAGGTTTTTGTGGAGTCCGACGGCACCCTGACCCTGGACTTCAGCGAGTCCAGCGCCCAGCGACTTTCGCGGGCGGGAAGCCTGGAGGAACGCGTGGCCATGGCGGCCCTCGGCCGCACACTGCGCGTGAACTTCCCTGAACTGAGTCGCATGCGAATTTTGGTGGGCGGCAAGCAGCGCGAATCGCTGGGTGGACATCTCTACACCGGCGGCCTGCTGTCCCTGGAGGAATAATGCGAGACGCGTCCATCGGCATTTGGGATTCCGGCCTCGGCGGGCTTACCGTGGTGCGCGAGGTGCGCCGCCTCTTGCCGAAGGAGAAGATTCTCTACTTCGGCGACACCGCACGCGTGCCCTACGGCAGCAAGAGCGCCGATACGGTGCGGCGATTCGCCCGTGAGAACAGCGAGTTTCTGCTGTCCCGCGGCGTGAAGCTGTTGGTGGTGGCCTGCAATACGGCCAGCGCCGTGGCCCTGGACGATCTTCGCGCCACCCTGGATCTTCCCGTGCTCGGCGTCATCGACCCCGGCGCCAAGGCGGCGGCTGCGGCCACGAAAACGGGAATTGTGGGCGTTATCGGCACGCCGGCTACCGTGGGCAGCGGCGCATATACGGCGGCCTTGCGGTCCATTCGCCCCGGGCTCTCGGTGGAGGGGCAGGCTTGCCCGCTTTTCGTGCCCATGGTGGAAGAGGGATGGCTGAACCACGACGCCACGCGCCTGGCAGCCGAAGAATATCTGGCGCCGCTCAAAGCGGCGGGTGTGGACACGCTGGTGCTGGGTTGCACGCACTATCCCCTGCTCAAACCTTTGCTCGCCGATCTCATGGGAGCGGGTGTGAGCCTGGTGGACTCGGCGGAGGAAACGGCCAGGGAAGTGGCGCGCGAACTGGAAGCTCGCGACCTGCTTGCACCCGATGAATCTGAAGGCGGACTGTCGGCCTTCGTTAGCGACCTGCCCCTGCGCTTTCGGCAAGTGGGCGAACTCTTTCTCGGCGAAGCCATCGACGACTTGCAACTCGCCGACGGCAAGGAGGCCTGATGGCCGTACAGCGACACGACGGGCGCATGCAAAACAAACTGCGCGCCATTTCCTTCGAGCGAGGCTTTCTCAAGAACGTGCCGGCCTCGGTGCTGGTGAGTTTCGGCAAAACGCGGGTGCTTTGCGCGGCGTCGATCAAACATGAAGTGCCGCGCTGGATGGGCCAGGGCAAGGGTTGGGTCACCGGCGAGTACGCCATGATGCCCGCCAGCAGCAACGAGCGCATTAATCGTGAGCGTCGCGGCGCGGGTGGGCGCACCATGGAAATTCAACGGCTCATTGGGCGTAGTTTGCGCGCGGTGACGCGGCTGGACAAGATGCCCGAGGTCACCATTACCGTGGACTGCGACGTGATTGAAGCCGACGGTGGCACGCGCACGGCGTCCATCACCGGTGCGGCGGTGGCGCTCTACGAAGCTTTGGCATCGCTCAAACCCAAAGAGCATCCCATGACGCGCCTGGTGAGTGCGGTGAGCGTGGGTGTGGTGGATGGACATCCCGTGCTCGATCTGGATTACCGCGAAGACTCGTCGGCGGCTGTGGACATGAACGTGGTCATGGACGAGAGCGGGGGATTCGTGGAAGTGCAGGGCACGGGGGAGGAGTCGACTTTCAGCCGTGAAGAGTTGAATGCGCTTCTCGATCTGGCCGCCGAAGGCAATGCGGAACTGGCGCGACTTCAGAAGGAGGCGCTGGGGCTGTGAGGGTTGTGATCGCCACCAAGAATCCGCACAAGGTTGAGGAGATCTCGGCCATCTGCGCTCAGCTAGGTATGCCGCTGCAGATCGAAGCGCCGCCGGCCGATCTGCCAGAGACCGTCGAAGACGGCGACACCCTGGAATACAATGCCGCCAAGAAGGCCCGCGAGGCCGCCGAGTTTTGCGGATGCGCGGCCCTGGCCGACGACACCGGGCTCGAGATCGACGCTCTGGGCGGGGCGCCGGGGCATCATGCCGCGCGTTTTGCGGGGCCGGAGCAGGATCATAGAAAGAACGTGGCCAAGGCTCTTCGTGAGCTGGCCGGTGTGCCTGAGGCTGAGCGTGGTGCCAGATTCCGCACGGTCATGGCCTATTGCCCGGGGCCGGGCGAGGATTGCATTTTCGCCGAGGGGCGTGTGGAGGGCCGCATTACAGAGGACGAGCGTGGCGATGGCGGCTTCGGTTATGATCCCATATTCCTCATTCCCGAGCTGGGCAAGACCCTGGCGGAAATGGACGCCGAGGCGAAAAACAAGCTGAGCCATCGATATAGGGCCCTGGAAGCCCTGGCTGAGAAGCTTCCCCCTCGTTGACAGTAGGACATTTGCTGCCTATTGTGCGGCGTATCGGGGCGTAGCGCAGCCTGGTAGCGCACCTGCTTTGGGAGCAGGGGGTCGCTGGTTCGAATCCAGTCGCCCCGACCTTTTACATAGTCTAATGCGCCCGTAGCTCAGTCGGATAGAGCAACGGCCTTCTAAGCCGTAGGTCGAAGGTTCGAATCCTTCCGGGTGCGCCGCCTTGACACTCCAAACAAGCCTTGCTAAATTCAGCTCCCTTGGGCATTTGCCCGGACTATGGTGGGTGTAGCTCAGCTGGTAGAGTCCATGGTTGTGGTCCATGTTGTCGCGGGTTCAAGCCCCGTCACCCACCCCTCGCAAATTTCATGGGCCTCGGTTTACAACCGGCGCCCTTTTTCGTCTATCGTAGCGACGGTCGGTTGTGGTCTAGATTCTCAATTGCTTGCGATAAAAGCATTTGGATCCACGCATCGACCGGCATCCCCATTGCGGGGTGAGAGCGAACACAAACCGGGAGGTTTCCATGGCAGGCGTCAACAAGGTCATACTGGTCGGACACCTCGGCAAAGATCCTGAGCTTCGTTACGCGCAGAGCGGCACGGCCATGGCCAATGCGAACATCGCTACCACGGAGCGTCGCAAAAATCGTGAGGGCGAGTGGGCCGATCACACAGAGTGGCATCGTCTGGTCTTCTTCGGCAAAACCGCCGAGACCCTGGCTCGCTATTGCAAGAAGGGCAAGCAGCTCTACGTCGAGGGCCGCATTCAGACCCGCAACTGGGAAGACAAGGAAACCGGCCAGAAGCGCTACACTACGGAAATCCTCGTCAACCAGATGATTATGCTCGGCCGCGCCGGTGAATCGGGCGGTGGCGGAGGCGACTTTGGCGGGCCGGAGATGAATCAGGAAAAACCGGAGCCCAAGGCTGCCACAACGGGCGGCGGAGGCTTCGAAGAGGACGACGATCTGCCCTTCTAGGGCGGCCTATTGACAGAGAATGGGGGTCTGACTAATGTTAGCCTCCTATGCGCCACTAGCTCAGCTGGCAGAGCATCTGACTCTTAATCAGGCGGTCCGGGGTTCGAATCCCTGGTGGCGTACCGAGAAGATGAATAAAGACAAGGGCTTGCCGAGAGGTGGGCCCTTTGTCGTTTAGCGCCAATCATCTAATCCTACTGTGATCCTACTTTTGGTTGCATTCTAGCCCACACACCATTCAGTCCTTGTTAAGTCCGATATATGGGTCCGAGCTATGCGTGTGAGTCCATAGCCAGTCTTAACGTAGTCATAGTTAAGCAAGTAGTGCCTCACTTGGCCTATGTACGGGACGTAGGTCCGGCCTTCAGAGGGCTGCTTCTGCTTCAGCCACTCTTCGGCGTAGTATTTTAACTGGACGTGATCGCCGTCGAGCCCACCGGTGTCCTGCTGCACGAGCATCTTGCACAACTGCGACTCAGTGCCGTGCTTCGTCTGGATGTTGGCGACACTCATGCGTCACTTCCCAAGCAAATCCATGTAGTCAAAGATCCCTTGTCTGCGAATTTAGTAACCTTGGCCAAAACTTACTTTTGATAATTAGGCTCTCTTAAGAATCTTGAGTGATATAGATTAACTTGCATGACGGACCTGGGGTATTCCGTTATTGATGAGGTGTGTTGTTTTTGCTGTCTGAAGTCTGGAATTGACATTGGGCATTGCTAAGTCTAGTATCCAAGAGCTTAGTCAATAGGGCTAGTGAGGTAGCCGCAATGCCTCCGGATGGTAGCTCTCTTCAAGTGGTTTGATACACCCGATGAGGAGAATGGATATGCTACCAGTAAAGGTTGACTCATACGTAGCACTGATTTCATGTATCGCATTGCTTTTCATACCTACCATTAGTACTGCTGCCTTTTGCGAAATAAGTCCAGATTCAACTTTCTCACTTGATCGGTCTATTTTAGTAGATCCAGATAACTTCAATGATACTTTCAGCGGTGTTTTTTCTGTACGAGTAACTTGGGATACAACAGCTGTTAACCCACCTATGGAAATCGACTCATTAATCGCCCTCTCTGAGTTAATTATGCCAGATTCAACAGCAAGTTGGGTGCCCGATAGCTCCATCGCACATCGACTTGCTAAATATATTGGTAAGGATGAGGATGGATCTTACGAAGGAATCCATTTTAAGTGGAAATACGCAAATTGGAACGAAGATCATGATAACTTCATTATTAAGCTTGACCACGAAAGAGTCAATAGCGCTGCATCCTTAGATGCAAACCTCGTGACTCTCGGATTGAAGATCCCGACTGCGTATGAGGATATACTGGAGAACTCGGTATGGCGCGTTGCTTGTGATCTTTTTGGCCACGAATGGGGCCATATGTGTAACTACTCTCAAAATCCTTGGGATAATCCATTTGAAGAGGATGATTGCAAGAACTGGGCAAGTGGAATTAGCCCTTTGGAGTTCGCAGCTCAGGCAGGCGAATTCCTTGCAGGCAAACACTTCGAATACCCGATCGAAAATCCAACATATCACCTAGGATTTGGGCGGGACAATTGGAGAGAAGAATGCTATGAGCCGTCTTGGCATGAGAAGGATAGAAGATGGATATTCTCCCCATTTGCCGGTTATATGTTTGAACACTACCACCTTACAAAGAGTGGCGAACAAGCAGACTTGTTACACCAGTGGTTTTCAGACGGATATTGCAGCGAATATGGGTCACTGAAATTTGATTTTGAATCTCTTGGTGCATTCTTATTTACGGACTTCAAGTCTGAGCTTCCTGATACTACATCGGCTGGAGCAATGATGAGAGACTTCTACCATCGATACGCACTTGCGGCATGGGTTAATCATTCATCTATAGATGGGGACTATTCAGTGTTACTCCCCGAGAGCGGTGGGTCGATGCGAGATTTTAACTACTTCTCAGGTGGAGCTGATGATTGCGCTCTAGATGGTGTCGCAAAGCCATACTATTTTGAAGTATCAACCGATACTATCATCGAAACAGGTCCTATCTACGCAGACGATGTTACAGATCCATGCACTGTTTCAAATCCTGATAAAACATATTATAGGAGAGAGCTTTTCTTCGAAACTTATTCATTTGATGTGCTACCCTTCCAGCCCGATCTAACTTCGAACGAGCAGAAAATATGTCAGACTTTGAGAGTAGATATTACCCTTGAAGGATCATGTGGATGTGAAGAATCTGGGTCACCAGGGGATACATTAGCGTGGATACCAGATAATGAGGTTCTGAAGTTTTCCGTATTGGGCTATGGGGTTGGCCACGATAGTTTAGACACCGCAGGGCAACATGCAGAACTGCTGGAGCAACGCACTGTAACTGAGCCCGATGCAAATGAAGTAATATCCTTTTCGGTACCCTGTTTTGGTTCCTATTATGCGTCGGTAGTGATTCTTGCTTCACAAACGGAGAATTCCATTACAGAAGGTAGAATTGATAGTCAAGTTGTACCCTACAAGGTCACATATTGGAGTGAACCTTCAGATACACTGGCTATCACTGCAGACATTGAGCTCCCGGAATCTGGATCAGCACTGTGTATCAACAACATGGTATCTGTTGGAAGTGGTATTGAAGTAACAATCTCCCCTGGTACAGATGTGTTCGTTGAGGATCCAGATTTTTCTTCTTCAGATGAATTAGGATTTGAAGTTTCTGGGGACTTGTTCATTGGCGATCTATCAGAAGATGGTGTCAGTATTCAATCTATCTCGAATGAGCATTGGGATGGGATATTGGTTAAAAGTGGGGGTGACTTAGTCATCGCAAACACCGATATCGAGTATCTACTTACCATTACCGCAGAAAGTGGATCTGATCTTGTTGATATCCGATCTTGCGAGATCCTAGTCTGGGATGATGAAGATGCAGACGGCTTCCGATTATCGAATGCGGATTCCGTTCGGATTTCTGATACAGAAATCTATGATGTACCTTATGTGACGTTGTCGGATGCAAAAATGAACGACACCAAGCTCTGGGCATCTGTGTATGGCATTGCGTGTGTCAAAATTGATGGTGATGCAGACTTAGACGATATTGTAATCTATGATGCCTACAAGGGCGTGGAAGTAGAAGGTGGAGATGTAACCATAAACAACCTAAGTGCTGAGTATGATCCTGGTTCGGGATCGTCAATGAGTTCGAAAGTCGGCCTCTATGCTGAGGGTACATCAGATGTTTCAGCAAAAGATTGCACATTTGATGGGTTTGCAATCGGAGTAATCGTTGCTGATAGTGCGAGAGTGATTCTTCGGCAAGCTTCAATAGAAGGGGCTACGCATGGGGTATATGTCTACCCTGGCACTGCAGTCATTGCCGAGCTTGGTAACAATCTAGGGCAACCAGGGGATCCCGGAAACAATTGCATTGATGGATCTATCTACCGTGTCAATAATCGCTCATCGAATACTGTCCTAGCAAATCACAACTATTGGGACATTTACCCACCAACAAGTTCGTTGTTCTCGGGCAGTGTCAGTTACAGTAACTATATGAGTGGTTGCTACCCAGGTGCTGGGGGGCCAGGTTTTAGCTTTGGCTTCGCTGGAATAGACATGACAATCCCATATATGAAGTCACCTTATCCGAATCCATTTAATCCGACCTGCCAAATTGAGTTCTATCTGCCGACTTCGGGTGAGTTGGCAAATGTCGATATATTCGATGTCTCAGGTAGAAGGGTTATCACATTATTTAGCGGTGAATGCATGGGTCAGACAAAAACAGTAGAATGGTCAGGTGAATCGTCGACGGGTAGTCAAGTGTCTTCGGGAATCTATTTCGCGAGGCTCCAGACACCAAGTTATACCAAGAACGTCAAACTTGTACTCTTGAAGTAGGGGGAGATAAAATGAGAATCCATACAGCCATTACCTTGTTGCTATTCCTCCCGACTCTCCTTTGGGCGGAACAATGGTCGCACGAAGTTCTCGCGGAGGATGTTGATCTTACTACGATCATGGGTGAGCCAGTGTACAAGTTTGAATTAGTTCTGCCAGATGGTATCGATGGCGATGATGTCATATCTGCTGTGCTTGAGGTTAGGAGTAAAACAGATTCCGAGTGTGAAACCTCACATTATGAGATCCAAGTAGCCGCTTATGAAGATAACAGTATTATCCTACCAAGTGGGAAACCACGCCCACCTTCTGAAGTGAGTGACTCTGAAACATATGAATCACTTTGGATTGATGTGGACTCGATCATAGAGGATGCACTTGAGGCTTCAAAAGAATCGGTTTGTGTCGTCTTGGGATCATTATCATCGGATGCATACGGCTGCTGGGATGTTATCGAGTTGGATGATGAAGCTGGCGTTTGGGCCCAGTTCAAACTCTACTATTAGATGGAGATGGGGGTTCGATTCTTCGAGCCCCCATAATTACTCCAGTATGCTATAATAATCAGGTAATTGCTTTATTTTGCCTTTGGAAGGATTCAAAAATGGCTCGTTTGGTTGCCATCGCCATTCTGTTGTTCTTGCATGAGTGTGGTATTGCCTTAACTCTCGAAGTTTTTCCAGAGGGGACTGAAGAGTACCCTACAATTCAAGCTGCGTTGGACTCTGCTAATGCTGGCGATACAGTGCTTCTTTATCCCGGTTTGTACTCAGGAGAGGGTAATCGCTTCCTTCAGTTTAATGGGAAGGATGTAGTTTTAAAGGGATTGAATGGCTCTGATGAGACCACTATCGATTGCGAACTTGAAGAATCGGGCGTGTATTTTAGCGGAGGGGAAACTGAGAATGCCAGAGTTGAGGGGCTCACTATACTGAGTGGGCAAGGCAGTTCGATCGAGTATGGTGGGGCAATAATGTGCAACAATGCGAGTCCGACCCTTGTCGACCTAGTAATTGAATCAAGTCATTCTGTCTCGGCGGGTGGGGGAATTTACCTTTGGAATTCCTTTGCGAGGGTTGAAAGAGTAACTCTACGAAACAATTCAGCTGTAATCGGTGGTGGAGGTATTTACAATTCAGGGGGGTCACCAACAATCGAAGATTGTTCATTTATCGACAACGTGGCATACAGTCAGGGTGGAGGAATGAGAATCAATAGAGACTGTGCTCCAGTTATAAGGAACTGTCTGTTTCAGGGGTGTAGGGCTAACAACGAGGGGGGGGGGATATTTCTCATAGGTACTGGTGCTTCAATACAGCAATGTGAGTTTACCTCGAATGAAGCTGATCATGGAGGCGGTGTATATAGCGCGGAAGCATGGCCCGATCTTTGGGACTGTGTATTCTTCAAGAATCATGCTCGGATTTATGCTGGGGCAGTTTACTTCGGTTATCATTCGTCAAGCGGACCAACTAGGCTTCGAGATTCTGTAGTTTATGCGAACACAGCCGGCAGCGGTGGAGGAGGGATCATCTGTACTGAAGGATCGCGCCCCTATATCTTCAAGACAACTATTGTTGGGAACGGCGGGAACACTGTGAACGGTGCAGGAATTACAAGCTTCATTCTTGCGAATCCCACAATCAATGACTGCATCATTGCATTCAATGATGGTCCTGGAATACTTGTAGGTGGTTACGCTGATCTGGATATTTTTTGCTCGGATGTGTATGGGAACACTCTTGGAGATTATTACGGAAACATCCTCGATCAGACGGACCTCAATGGAAACATTTCCGAAGATCCTCTCTTTTGCGGTCTCCCAAAACATGACTTTACATTGAGTGTTGATTCCCCTTGTGCTCCCGGCAATCCCAGCTGCGGGGCACGTATGGGTGCACTCCCCGTAAACTGCGGGACGTCAACTATGGAAAGCACATGGTCCGTGGTGAAGGCACTTTTCTAGGAGGCTGGATGAGGACAGTGGCACTGACACTAATGGTTGCCCGTCAGTCTGGGCGGATACCATCCATGTGTGCCTGACCTGTCCCCAGTTTTGTGACCACAAGGGGCCAGAAAAAATACCGCCGCTGGGTGTGACCAGCGGCGGTATTTAATTGCAATAACTAAGGGTGGATCGCGGCAAGTAGCGTGGGCATCTTCGAACCCCACACGCGAGACTTCTTCTTTTTCGTCTTCTTCTCTTCGAGTTCGAAACGTCGGAACTTTGCGTAAGCTTACCTAGTTAGAGGACCACCTAAAAGTGGAGCTTTCTGGCATAATCATGAGCCAGGAGGTTCGCATGAAGCAGTCCCGATTCACAGAAACACAGATCGTCGCGATTCTCGGAGAAGCCGATGCAGGCAGGAAGGTGAAAGACCTTTGCCGTGAGTACGGCATCAGCCCTGCGACCTACTACAAGTGGAAATCAAAGTATGGTGGCTTGGGCGCTTCAGAGCTGAAGCGCATCAGGGAACTCGAGGCCGAAAACGCCGAGCTCAAGCGCATGTATGCCGAGTCGAGCCTGGAGCGCGATGCGTTGAAAAAGCTGCTCCAAAAAAAACTACAAGGCCGCTAGATCGCAGAGAAGCCGTGAGGTGTCTGGTGGCCGAAGAGAATCTTTCAGTAAGGCGTGCCTGCAACATCGTGGGTCTCGCCCGATCGGCATGGTACTGCAAGCCGGTTGATTGGATGAGTCGGGACCGAGAGGTCATCGACGCCCTGCAAGCGATCGTCGAGAAACACAATCGCTGGGGCTTCTGGATGTGCTTCGATGCTCTGCGTCTGGCGGGAAGATCTTGGAATCATAAGCGGGTGTACCGAGTCTATACCGCACTCGGGGTGAATCACCGGCGCCGGACGAAGAAACGGCTGCCGAAGCGGACCGTACACCCGCTGGAGGTGCCTGCCGTACCGAACGAAGTCTGGTCGATCGATTTTATGCACGACAGCCTCTACAGCGGCAGGCCTTTCCGGACCTTCAATGTGCTTGACGATGGAGTGCGTGAGATTTTGGACATTGAAGTCGATACGTCATTGCCGGGTCCACGAATCGTGCGAGTGCTGGAACGCCTGAAGGCTTGGCGCGGGATACCTAAGGCCATTCGGTGTGACAATGGGCCCGAACTCCTCAGTGCCGCCTTTAGGACTTGGTGCGAGGAGAACGTTGTCGAGGTCCGCTATATCCAGCCGGGCAAGCCGAACCAGAACGCGTTCATCGAGCGCTTCAACCGAACCTATCGAGAAGAAGTGCTGAGCGCCTATCTGTTCGAAGATCTGGATCAGGTACGGGAGATCACTTGGAAATGGATGCGAGAGTACAACGAGGAGCGGCCTCATGACGCGCTGGGCAAGGTGCCGCCGGCAGTCTACAGGGAGGCCTTGGAGGCAGAAAACTCTACTTTAGAACTGTCCGCTTGACGGGGAAGCTTACGCTTTGGAGATGAGGCTTTCTTGGGCGTGTAGTCGTACTCAGCGGCAAACCGACACTCGAAATCAGTCATCATCTCAATGTGCTCTGGGGCCAGGTGATTCTGGCCTTCCACATCAAGGTACTGCCGAAAAGCACGCAAGAAGGTCATGCGCACCCATGAGTCCCATCGAGCCTTGAAGGGCTCCGTTGAGGCTTCCCTCTCTGCCACTGTCGCTCTTCTTTCAATCGCCAGCAGCTTTGCCGCTTTCTCCTGGGTCAGACCGCAACTCTTCCTGATGTACTTCAACTCAGATCCGATGAGTGGATCTTTCTTCATAAGGCAGGCCAGGGTGATCACCTGGAGCAGCTGCCGCTCATTCGGGATGAAGGTGTACTTCGTTTCGCATTCGGGACAGTTAATCTCCTGAACTCCTCCTATAAGCACGACGTTTTCGAGGCCGCACTCAGTGTAGCTGTACCTTGTGAGGATACGGGATTTTGCCTTTGCTGAATCGCAATAGGGGCATCCCATAGGTTCCATAGCTAGCACCTCCTACCTAACGTTTATCTCAGTGGCAGTAACTCCAAAGATGATACCGGGCTTCTTCAGAGCGACAACGAATCGGGCCTCGAGGTCATCATCCACCCGACCCTCTAAGGCCCATCGATATGCATTATGTGTGTGATTCATAGACATCCTTTCAAGCTTTTGCCATAATATCTCT